>Ga0326597_10001381_pt1 | contig 39562 bp, 37 predicted proteins | sample RVTome_12_FD_203789 | JGI IMG/M metagenome (GOLD analysis project Ga0326597, IMG submission 203789) | Soil microbial communities from uranium-contaminated site in the Upper Colorado River Basin, Wyoming, United States - RVT100D185 | ecosystem: Environmental > Terrestrial > Soil > Contaminated >... | reverse complement strand
ACAACAAGTACATGGGCATGGTGCGCCAGTGGCAGCAGTTCTTCCACGGCAACCGCTATTCCGAGTCCTACATGGACGCGCTGCCCGACTTCGTCAAGCTCGCCGAGGGCTACGGCCACCGCGGCGTGCTGATCGAGAAGCCCGCCGACGTCGAGCCGGCGTTGCGCGACGCGTTCGCGCGCAAGGACGAGCTGGTGTTCATGGACTTTCTCACCGATCAGACGGAGAACGTGTATCCGATGATTCCCGGCGGCAAGGGAATCACGGAGATGATCCTCTCCGAAGATTTGTAATGCGGCACATCATCTCGATCCTGGTCGAGAACGAGGCCGGGGCGCTGTCGCGCATCTCCAACATGTTCTCGGCGCGCGGCTACAACATCGAGTCGCTCACCGTGGCGCCGACCGAGGATGCCTCGATGTCACGCATGACCGTGGTCACGGCGGGCTCGGAGGACGTGATCGAGCAGATCACCAAGCAGCTGAACAAGCTGGTCGAGGTGGTCAAGGTCGTGGACCTGTCGGAGGCCGAGCACATCGAGCGCGAGATGATGCTCATCAAGGTGCGCGCCGGCGCCAAGGAGCGCGAGGACATGAAGCGCATGGCCGACATCTTCCGCGGCCGCATCGTCGACGTCTCCGACAACACCTACACCATCGAGCTGACCGGCGAGGGCCGCAAGCTCGACGCCTTCATCCAGGCGCTCGACCAGGGCGCGATCATCGAGACGGTGCGTACCGGCGCGAGCGGCATCGGCCGCGGCAACCGCGTTCTGCGCGTGTAACTGCGAAAATGGGGACGGACCCCATTTCCGTTTTCTGCAACCCCGGGGGAATTCATGAAGGTCTATTACGACAAGGACGCCGACCTCTCGCTCGTCAAGGGCAAGAAAGTCAGCGTCATCGGCTACGGCTCGCAGGGCCACGCGCATGCGCTCAACCTGCAGGAATCCGGCGTGAAGGTGACCGTCGGCCTGAGAAAGGGCGGCGCGTCCTGGGACAAGGCGAAGAAGGGCGGGGTCAAGGTGGCGGAGCTGGCCGAGGCGATCAAGGGCGCCGACATCGTCATGATCCTGCTGCCCGACGAGCACCATGCGCAGATCTACAAGGACTTCGTCGAGCCGAATATCAGGAAAGGGGCGTCCCTTGCCTTCGCGCACGGCTTCAACATCCACTACGGCCTGATCCAGCCGCGCGCCGACCTCGACGTCTGGATGGTGGCGCCCAAGGCTCCCGGGCACACGGTGCGCTCCACCTACGCGGCGGGCGGCGGCGTGCCGATGCTGATCGCGGTGCACCGCAATCCCTCGAAAAAGGCGCGTGATTTTGCGCTGTCGTACGCTGCCGCGATCGGCGGCGGCAAGGCCGGCATCATCGAGACCAGTTTCAAGGAGGAGACCGAGACCGACCTCTTTGGCGAGCAGGCGGTGCTGTGCGGCGGCTGCGTCGAGCTGGTCAAGGCCGGCTTCGACACGCTGGTGGATGCCGGCTACGCGCCCGAGATGGCGTACTTCGAGTGCCTGCACGAGCTCAAGCTGATCGTCGACCTGATGTACGAGGGCGGCATCGGCACCATGAACTACTCGATCTCCAACAACGCCGAGTACGGCGAGTACGTGAGCGGGCCGAAGGTGATCGATGCGGGCACGCGCGCGCGCATGAAGGAGATCCTCGGCCGCATCCAGACGGGGGAATACGCAAAGGAGTTCGTGCTGGAGAACCGCGCCGGGGCGCCGGTGCTGCTCAGCCGCCGGCGCATGACCGCGGAGCTGCCGATCGAGAAGGTCGGTGCGCGGCTGCGCGAGATGATGCCCTGGATAAGGAGGAACCGCCTTGTCGACACGTCGAAGAATTGAGCTCGCCCTCGCGGCAGCGCTGATTCTCGCCGCTTGCACGCCGGAGCAATCGCAGGAAGTCGGCCGCATCCCGAAGAAGACCGTCGACAAGGCGAAAAGCGGCATCGAAAAGGCGATGCAGCAAGGGCAGGGCTCGGAGCGCCTCAAGGAAGACGACCGGTAGTGCGGCCGGCCTACCCTCACCCGCTCATCGCACGCGAGGGCTGGCCGTTTCTCGCTTCGGCGCTCGCCGCTGCAGCGCTCGTCGCGTGGCTGGCCGGCCCCTGGTGGTCCGCGCCGATCTGGCTGGCTGCGCTGTTCATCCTGCAGTTCTTCCGCGATCCGGCGCGCGACGTGCCCGACGACGCGCGCGCGGTGGTGTCGCCGGCGGACGGCCGCATCGTCGCCGTGGAGAGGGCGCGCGACCCCTGGCTGGAGCGCGATGCCCTGAAGATCAGCGTGTTCATGAACGTGTTCAACGTGCACTCCAACCGCTCGCCGGTGGACGGCACGGTGCAGAAGGTCTGGTACCACGCCGGGCGCTTCCTCAACGCGGCCCTGGACAAGGCGTCGCTCGACAACGAAAGGAGTGCCTTGTGGCTGCGGACGCGCTCGGGCACGGACGTGACCTGCGTACAGGTCGCCGGGCTCATCGCACGGCGCATCCTGTGCTACGTTAGCGCCGGCGCCGGGCTGCAGCGCGGGGAGCGCTTCGGCTTCATCCGCTTCGGCTCGCGCGTGGACGTGTACCTGCCGCTCGACGCCCAGGCCGTGGCGGCGATCGGCGACAAGGTGTACGCGGCCGAAAGCATTCTGGCGAGGCTGGCGAAGGATGGCTGATTCCCCGGATCCGCGTCACCAGGACTACCTCCCGGGCCTGGTGCCGCCGCGCGGCGGGACGCTGCGCCGGCGCGGCATCTACCTGCTGCCCAATCTCTTCACCACGGCGGCGCTGTTCGCCGGCTTCTACGCCATCGTCCAGGCGATGAACGGGCGCTTCGGCGAGTCCGCGATCGCCATCTTCATCGCCGGCCTGCTCGACGGCCTCGACGGGCGCGTCGCGCGCCTGACGCGCACGCAGAGCGAGTTCGGCGCCGAGTACGACAGCCTGTCCGACATGGTGTCCTTCGGCGCGGCGCCGGCGCTGGTGCTCTACGAGTGGGCGCTGAAGGACCTGGGCCGCTTCGGCTGGATCGCCGCGTTCGTCTACTGCGCGGGCGCGGCGCTGCGCCTCGCGCGCTTCAACGTCATGATCGACGTGGTCGACAAGCGCTACTTCCAGGGCCTGCCGAGCCCGGCGGCCGCGGCGCTGGTCGCCGGCTTCGTCTGGCTCGCGCACGACAACAAGATCCCGCTCGATGCCTATAACCTGCAGTGGGTGGCGGCGTTCGTGGCGCTGTATGGCGGGTTGACCATGGTCTCCAACGTGCCGTTCTACAGCTTCAAGGACATCAATTTCAGGAAGAGTGTGCCCTTCTGGGCCATGCTGCTCATCGTCCTCGGCTTCGTGCTGGTGTCCTCCGACCCGCCGATCGTCCTGTTCCTGCTGTTCTGCGCCTACGGCCTGTCCGGCTACGTCATGTGGGCGCTCGGCAAGCGCCCCCGGCCGCGTCCTTGACGCCCGCGCGCGGCGCGGGCTATAGTGGCCGCATGCACCAGGCCCTGATTCTCGGCATCGCCCTCTCGCTCGCGCTTCTCGCGCTGGGCGGCCTGCTGCTGCGCCCCGCGCGCGCAAACTAACAACCCCCAATTCGGCAGTACCCCGTGACCGCCCACCCGGCGGCAAGGACCCATCGCATTCCCACGAGGAGCGCACCATGAGCAAGGGCCAGTTGATCATCTTCGACACCACCATGCGCGACGGCGAGCAGAGCCCCGGCGCGTCGATGACCCGGGACGAGAAGCTGCGCATCGCGCGCGCGCTGGAGCGCATGCGCGTGGACGTCATCGAAGCGGGCTTCCCGGCGTCCTCGAACGGCGACTTCGAGGCGGTGCGCGCCATCGCCAACGTGGTGAAGGACTCCACCGTGGCGGGCCTATGCCGAGCGAACGACCGCGACATCCAGCGCGGCATCGACGCGCTCAAAGGCGCGAAGAGCTGGCGCGTGCATACCTTCATCGCCACCAGCGCCCTGCACATGGAAAAGAAGCTGCGCATGACGCCCGACCAGGTGTTCGAGCAGGCCAGGCTCTCGGTGCGCTACGCGAAGAACGCCTGCCCCGATGTCGAGTTCTCCCCCGAGGACGGCAGCCGCTCCGACCCGGATTTCCTCTGCCGGGTGCTGGAGGCGGTGATCAAGGAAGGCGCCACCACCATCAACATTCCCGACACCGTGGGCTACGCGGTGCCGGAGCAGTTCGGCGAGATGATCCGCAGCCTGCGCGAGCGGGTGCCGAACTCGGACAAGGCGGTGTGGAGCGTGCACTGCCACAACGACCTCGGCATGGCGGTGGCGAATTCGCTCGCCGCGGTGAGGATCGGCGGCGCGCGCCAGATCGAGTGCACCATCAACGGGCTGGGCGAGCGCGCGGGCAACACGTCGCTCGAGGAGGTGGTGATGGCCGTGCGCACGCGCAAGGACTTCTTCGGCCTGGAGACGCGCATCGACACCACGCAGATCGTGCCCACCTCGCGCCTGGTGTCGCAGATCACCGGCTTCGTCGTGCAGCCGAACAAGGCGGTGGTCGGCGCGAACGCCTTCGCGCACGCTTCCGGCATCCACCAGGACGGCGTGCTGAAGGCGCGCGAGACCTACGAGATCATGACCGCGGCGGACGTCGGCTGGTCCACCAACAGGATCGTCCTCGGCAAGCTCTCCGGGCGCAGCGCCTTCCGCCAGCGCCTGAAGGAGATCGGCATCGAGCTGGAGAGCGAGGAGGGCTACAACAAGGCGTTCCAGCGCTTCAAGGACCTCGCCGACAAGAAGGCGGACATTTTCGACGAGGACCTGCAGGCGCTCGTGTCGCAGGAGGCAGGCAGGTCCTCGGACGAGCACTGGAGGCTGGTGACCATGAGCCAGGCGAGCGGCATGGGCGAAAAGCCGCACGCCAAGGTGGTGCTGACCGAGAACGGCAAGGAGCGGGGCGCCGAGGCGCAGGGCGACGGGCCCGTCGACGCCACTTTCAAGGCCATCGAGTCGGTTGCGAAGAGCGGGGCGGAGCTGCTGCTCTACTCGGTGAACGCCGTCACGCAAGGCACCGAGTCGCAGGGCGAGGTGACGGTACGCCTCGCCAAGGGCGGGCGCATCGTCAACGGCGTAGGGGCGGACACCGACATCGTGGTGGCTTCCGCCAAGGCCTACGTCAGCGCGCTCAACAAGCTGGCGAGCAAGACTGAACGGCTCAACCCGCAGCACGCGCTGTGATGCGTGACGCCAAGGCGAAGCGGCCCGAGATCACCGTGTCCACGGCCGATCTCGAGCGTCTCGAGGGGCTGCTCGGCGAGCTGCGCGGCGGCGCGCCCGAGATCGCCGACGGCCTGCGCTCGGAGCTCGACCGGGCGCGCATCGTCGAACCCGCGGAAATCCCCGCGGACGTGGTGACCATGAATTCGACCGTGCGCTTCACCGACGAGGACAGCGGCAAGGAGTTCGAGCGCACGCTGTGCTATCCCGAGGAGGCCACGGGAGGCGCCGACAAGGTGTCGATCCTGGCGCCGCTCGGCAGCGCGCTGCTCGGGCTCTCGGTCGGGCAGCGCATCGACTGGCCGGTGCCCGGCGGGCGCATGGCGCGCATCCGCATTCTCAACGTGGTCGCAAAGCCCGGGCGCGCGGGCGGACAGCGCGGCTAGGCGGGTGCTCGAGCCAGCCGCGCATACGCCAGCGCCACGCCGAAGAACGCAAGGCTGAGCGCGATCTCGACGCCGGCGAGCGCCTGCGCGAGGCCGCGCTCGCTCCAGCCGCGCGTCACGCCCTCGGCGAAGTAGGCGAGAATCAGCATCGACGACCACTGGTAGGTGGTGCGCCGCCCGGCGAGGATGCCGCCGAGCGGCAGCGCGAGCGGCGCGGCCTTCAGGGCGAGCATCGAGCCGCCCGGGCGCAGCGGCGCGAGCCACAGCTCCCACGCGAGGCAGAGCAGCAGCAGCGCGATGAGGCTGCCCGAGGCAACTAGCCGAAGCGCACGCAATGGACGGGCGGCAGTTGCGTCGACAGGCAGCGCCAGGAGTCGCCCTGGTTCTGCGAAAGCCACAGGCTACCGGTGGTCGAGCCGAAGGCGACGCGCTGGCCGGTCCGGTCCACGTCGAGGCAGTGGCGGTAGACGAGGTCGTAGGCGTGCGCCTGCGGCAGCCCCTTGCGCAGCACCTGGAACGTCTTGCCGCCGTCGCGCGTGCGCGCGACGACGAGCTTGGCATCGACCGGGACCCGGCATTCGTCCTTCACCGCCGGGACGAACCACGCGGTCTCCGGATCCTTCGGGTGCACCGTCACCGCGAAGCCGAACTTGGCGGGCCGGATCGCGGTGATCTCCTGCCAGGACCGGGCGCCGTCGGTGGAGCGAAACACGCCGTTATGGTGCTGGACCCACATCACGTCGGGCCGTGCGGGGCACAGCACCAGTCGGTGGACGTCCTGCACGTTCTGCTCGAACTCCTGTTCCGGCGGCATGTACTCCGCGTACATGCCCTGCGCGCAGATCGACCAGTTCCTGCCGCCATCCCGCGTCTGCCAGGCGCCGCCGGTGGACACGCCCACGGTGATGCGCTTCGGGTCCTGCGGATCGATGGCGATGGAATGGATGCCGGCATGGTCGTAGCCGCCGCCGGACCACTCGAGGCGCTCGGGCCGGTCCCAGAGGCTGCGCACCAGCGTCCAGCTCGCGCCGCGATCGGCGGACGTGAACAGCCCTCCGGGGATCGTACCCGCCCAGAGCCGCTTGCCGTCGGACTCGAGCGCCCAGAGCTGCGCGAGCTTCCACGGCGTCTTGTCCTTCGAATCGGCCGGCTGCGGCGGGTACTCCGGCGCCGCCACCTCTTCCCAGCTCTTGCCGCCGTCCGCGCTGCGGCGCAGCTTCACGCCGAAATGCCCGAGGTTGAGCGCGGCGTACAGCGTGCCGTCGCGATCCGGCAGAACCATGCTCACCGGGTCGCCGAGGAAGTGCGGCTTGCCGATGCCGCGCGCGCCGATGATGAACAAGCCTTTTCGGGTTCCGACGTAGAGCTTCATCCTCAGCCTCCGGTCAGTGCCTGCATCACGTACACCTCGCTCGCTGCGCCCACCGCCTCGTCGAGGCGCTCGCGGTCGCGCACGCGCTGCCCGTCGATGAACACCGTTACGTGCCTGCGCAGGTGGCCCTGCTCGTCGAGGACATAGCCGCGTGCCTGCGGCTGCGCGGCGAACACCTGCGCCAGCACCGTACGCAGCGTGCCCGCCGCAACCTCGGTTTCCGGGCAGTTCACGTGGCGCTGGAGATTGGAAGTGAAGACGACGCGCGGCACGGTGCTATCCCCGCAGCTTCAGCGCAATATCCGCCAGCCGCCGGCCCTGCGCAATGCACAGCGCGCGCTCGGTTTCGCTCACCGGCTGATCATCGGCGGCACCCGCGAAGTGGCTCGGACCGTAAGGCGTGCCGCCCGAGCGCGTGGCGCTCAGCTCGGCCTGGGTGTAGGGCATGCCGACGATCAGCATGCCGTGATGCAGGAGCGGCAGCATCATGGCGACGAGCGCGGTTTCCTGCCCGCCATGGATCGACCCTGTGGAGGTGAAGACGCATGCCGGCTTGCCCGCCAGCGTGCCTTTCAGCCACAGCGGCACCAGGCCGTCGACAAAATGCTTGAGTGGCGCCGCCATGTTGCCGAAATACCCGGGACTTCCCAGCGCGAGGCCGGCGCAATCCTCGAGGTCGCGCAGCTCGCAATAGGGCGCGCCGTGCCCGGCGATCGCCGGCTGCACCGGCTGCGTGACGGCGGACACCTTGGGCACGGTGCGCAGCCGCGCCGCGGCGCCCGGCACGCGCTCCACGCCTTCGGCCACGAGCTCCGCCATGCGCCGCACCGATCCGCCGGCGCTGTAGTAGAGGACCAGGATCTCCGTCATGGGCCTGTATCATACGGGCCCGATGCACCGCACAGCACAACGGCTGCTCGAGTTCCTCCTCGCGCTGGTGCGGCGCTTGCATGAAGATCGCGGCTTGCAGACCGCCGGGTCCCTCACCTACACGACGCTGCTCGCGCTGGTGCCGCTGATCACGGTGGCGCTCGCGCTATCGAGCGCGTTCCCGGTGTTCGACCAGGCCATCGACGCGCTCGGGCGGTTCGTGGCCGCACAGCTGCTGCCCGAAGGCAGCGCACGCGTTACCCGCCAGTTCGGGTCCTTCGCCGAGAGCGCCGCGCGCGTGACCGCGGTCGGCCTGGCATTTCTCGCCGTCGTGGCGCTGATGCTCGTGCTGACGGTCGACGGGGTGCTGAACCGGATTTTCCGCGTGCAGCGCCGCCGGCCCCTGGGGCAGCGCCTGGCGGTCTATTGGGCGGTGCTGACGCTCGGCCCGGTGCTGATCGGCGCCAGCCTGTCGATCACCTCGTTTCTCGTGGGCAACTCGCTGGGCATGCTCGACCTGGGCGGTTTCGCCAAGGCGGCGCTCGACCTGCTCACCTTCGTGTTCACGTGCGCCGCGCTGACGATGCTCTATCTGGTGGTGCCTTTCCGGCGCATCGAGCTGCGTCACGCGCTGACGGGCGGCATTGTCGCCGGGGTGATCTTCGAGCTGGCCAAGCGCAGCTTCGCGCTCTATGTCGCCAAATTCCCCTCCTATACGCTGATCTACGGCGCATTCGCCGCATTCCCGATTTTTCTCATCTGGGTGTACCTGTCCTGGGTGGTGGTGCTGTTCGGCGCGACGCTCACCGCCATGCTGCCGGCGTGGCGCGCGGCGCACGCCTTGCGCAGCGACGCGCCGGGGCGCGACCTGTTCGATGCGCTCGCCGTGCTTCGCGTGCTGGCGCGCCGGCAGGGCGACCTGGGCGTCGGCCGCATTGCGGCGCAGACGGGCCTGACGCCCGAGCGCTGCGAGCGCGTGCTGGAGCGTTGCGCCCGCCTGGGCTGGGCGGCGCGCACCGGGAAGGATTCCTGGCTGCTGGCGCGCGATGCCGGCGTCGTCCGCGTTGCCGATGTCGTCGGCGCCTTCGCCATCGATGTCGGGGCGCTGCGCGCGCAGGTCTCGCCGAGGCTGGCCGAGCACTTCGAGCGCGCCGGCGAGACGCTGACCATGACGCTGGAGGACATCGCCGCCGAGGAGCCGCCTGCATGAACGACATCCCCCGCCGCGAGCGCCTGATCGCCGCCCTCGACGTGCCCAGCGCCGCCGCGGCGCGCGCCTACGCGCAGCGCCTGGGCGACGCGGTGCGCTTCTACAAGATCGGGCTGGAACTGTTTACTGCCGGTGGCTACTTCGAGCTCCTCGAGTGGCTAAGGGCGCGTGGCGGCAAGGTGTTCGCCGACCTCAAGCTCTACGACATCCCCGAGACCGTGCGCCGCGCGGTGGCCAATGTGCGCACGAGCGGCGCGAGCTTCCTCACCGTGCACGCCGAGCGCTCCATCATGGAAGCGGCGGCGCGCGAGAAGGGCGAGCTGAAGATCCTCGCCGTCACCGTGCTGACGAGCTTCGATGAGCACAGCATCGCCGAGATGGGCTACGCGGGCAGCTTGGAGGACCTGGTGCTGGAAAGAGCGCGTGCCGCGCTGGAGTCGGGTTGTGACGGGGTCATCGCTTCCGGGCTGGAAGTACCAAAGATCAAGGCGGCGTTCGGCGAGCGGCTGCTGGTGGTGGTGCCCGGTGTGCGGTCTGCGGGAGCAGCGGCGCAGGACCAGAAGCGCGTCGTCGACGTGGTGCAGGCCTTCGCCAACGGCGCCGACTACATCGTGGTGGGGCGCCCGATCCGCGATGCCGCAGATCCGCGTGCCGCGGCGCAATCCATCCAGAACGCCATCGCATCCGCGCTGAAGCGCTGACGCGGCGCAACACGCGGCGCGGTAAGTCGCGTACAATGCGCGACGTTTTTCTTTTCTGATCAAGACCATGTCGCGCGCCATCCGCAACCTCGCCATCATCGCCCACGTCGACCACGGCAAGACGACGCTCGTCGACAAGCTGCTGCGCGCCACGGGCACCTTCGCCGCGCACGAGGAGCTGCAGGAGCGGGTGATGGATTCCAACGACCTGGAGCGCGAGCGCGGCATTACGATCCTGGCCAAGAACTGTGCGGTGCGCTACGACGGCACGCACATCAACATCGTCGACACCCCGGGCCATGCCGACTTCGGCGGCGAGGTCGAGCGGGTGCTGTCGATGGTCGACGGCGTGCTGCTGCTGGTGGACGCCGTGGAAGGGCCGATGCCGCAGACGCGCTTCGTCACGCGCAAGGCGCTCGCGCTCGGCCTGAAGCCCATCGTCGTCGTCAACAAGGTGGACCGGCCCAGCGCGCGCGCGCAGTGGGTGGTGAACCAGACCTTCGACCTGTTCGACAAGCTGGGCGCCACCGAGGAGCAGCTCGACTTCCCCGTGATCTACGCCTCGGCGCTGGAAGGCTGGGCGAGCGCGGACCCGGAGCAGCGCGGCGGCGACCTGAAGCCGCTGTTCGAGGCGATCCTCAAGTACGTGCCGATGCGCGACGAAGACGCCGATGCGCCCCTGCAGCTCCAGATCTGCTCGCTCGACTATTCGAGCTACGTCGGCAAGATCGGCATCGGCCGCATCCGCCGCGGGCGCCTCAAGGCCGCGCAGGAAGTCCTGGTGATGAACGGTCCGGATGCGGTGCCGCTCAAGGCCAAGGTGAACCAGGTGCTGATGTTCGAGGGACTGGCGCGGGTGCAGGTCGAGGAGGCCGAAGCGGGCGACATCGTGCTGGTGAACGGCATCGAGGAGCTCGGCATCGGCACCACGCTATGCCACCCCGAGCATCCCGCCGCGCTGCCGCTGCTCAAGGTGGACGAGCCGACGCTGACCATGAATTTCCTGGTCAACGCCTCGCCGCTCGCCGGCCAAGAGGGCAAGTACGTCACCAGCCGGCAGATCCGCGAGCGGCTGGAGCGCGAGACCAAGAGCAACGTCGCGATGCGCGTCGAGTACCCCGAGGACACCGACACCTTCATCGTGCACGGGCGCGGCGAGCTGCACCTGACGATCCTGCTGGAGAACATGCGCCGCGAGGGCTACGAGATCGCCGTGTCGCGGCCGCGCGTGGTGTACAAGGAGATCGGCGGCGTGCGCTGCGAGCCGTTCGAAGTGCTGACCGTGGACGTGGAGGAAGCCAACCAGGGCGGCGTCATGGAGGAGCTGGGACGGCGCCGCGGCGAGCTGCTCGAGATGCAGCCCGACGGCAAGGGCCGCGTGCGCCTCGACTACCGCATCCCGGCGCGCGGGCTGATCGGCTTCCAGGGCGATTTTCTGACGCTCACGCGCGGCACCGGCATCATGAGCCACGTCTTCGACGAGTACGCGCCCGCCAAGGCCGAAGAGATGGCCGAGCGCAGGAACGGTGTGCTGGTGTCGCAGGACGACGGCGCCGCCGTCGCCTACGCCCTGTGGAAGCTGCAGGAGCGCGGCCGCATGTTCGTCAACCCGGGCGACCCGGTGTACGAGGGCATGATCGTCGGCATTCACAGCCGCGACAACGACCTGGTGGTGAACCCGATCCGCGCCAAGCAGCTCACCAACATCCGCGCCTCCGGCAAGGACGAGGCCATCGACTTGACGCCGCCGATCGGCCTGACGCTGGAGTACGCCGTCGAGTTCATCGCCGACGACGAGCTGGTGGAGATCACGCCGAAATCGATCCGGCTGCGCAAGCGCTTCCTCAGGGAAGCCGAGCGCCGGCGCGCCGAGCGCGCCGCCGCCTAGGGAATCGGCACCGCCGCGAGCAGTTGCGCGCCGACATCCACGCGCCGCGCGGTGTCGTGCGCCGGGCGCAGACGGTGGGCGGCGACGCCGGGCAGGATCGCCTGCACGTCTTCGGGGATCACCTTGTCGCGCTCCTCGAGCAGCGCCCAGGCGCGCGCCGAGTGCACCAGCGCGAGCGCCGCGCGCGGCGACAGCCCCGCGACGTAGTCGGGCGAGCGCCGCGTGTACTCGACGATCGCCTGCACGTAGTCGAGCAGCGCCGGCGCCACGTGCACCTGCTGCGCGCTGGTCTGCAGCTCGACGAGCTCGGCCGGGCTCATGCAGGGATCGAGGCTGGCCAGCAGGTCGCGCCGGTCCGCGCCCGCGAGCAGGGCGCGCTCGGCGTCGCGGTCCGGGTAGCCGAGCTCGATGCGCATGAGGAAGCGGTCGAGCTGCGATTCGGGCAGGGGAAAGGTGCCGACGTGCTCGGACGGGTTCTGCGTCGCGATGACGAAGAACGGCTCGGGGAGCTTGCGCGTCTCGGTCTCCACCGTCACCTGGTGCTCTTCCATCGCTTCCAGCAGCGCGCTCTGCGTCTTCGGCGTGGCGCGGTTCACCTCGTCGGCGAGGATCAGCTGCGCGAAGATCGGCCCCGGGTGGAACTTGAACGCGCCGCTGTCTCTCTCGTAGACCGAGACGCCGATGATGTCCGCCGGCAGCATGTCGCTCGTGAACTGGATGCGCTGGAAGTGCAGCCCGAGCGTCTTCGCCAGCACGTGCGCGAGCGTGGTCTTGCCCACGCCCGGCAGGTCCTCGATCAGCAGGTGGCCGCGCGCGATGAGGCAGGCGAGCGCGAGCCGCACCTGCGTTTCCTTGCCGAGGATCACTTCGCCGGCGGCGCCGATCAGCCGCTCGAGCGGCGTGCGCGCGTGCGCCGGTTTGATCTGTGTTTTCAGAAGCATGCGCCGATTGTACAGGGTATGATTTGCGGCACCATGGCTGTGGCTTTTGTCACGCACGCGGATTGTCTGAAGCACGAGATGGGTGCGTGGCATCCGGAGCGGCCCGAGCGTCTGACCGCGATCGAAGATCAGCTGATTGCTTCCGGCGTCGGGCAGTACCTGCAGCGCCACGAAGCGCCGCTCGCCACCGACGAGCAGCTCGCACGCGTGCATCCGCTCGAATACGTGCGCGCTATCCGCGACGCCGCGCCGCACGAAGGCACGGTGCATCTCGATCCCGATACGGCGATGAATCCCTACAGCCTGCAGGCGGCGTTGCGCGCCGCCGGCGCCGCGGTGCACGCCACCGACCTAGTGCTGCGCGGCGAGGCCGAGGCCGCCTTCTGCAGCGTGCGTCCGCCCGGCCACCACGCCTGCCGCGCACGGCCGATGGGATTCTGCATCTTCAATAACGTGGCGGTGGCCGCGCGCCACGCGCTCGAGACGCACGGACTGGATCGCGTCGCCATCGTCGATTTCGACGTGCACCACGGCAACGGCACCGAGGACATTTTCGCCAACGACCCGCGCGTGCTGATGGTCTCCACGTTCCAACATCCGTTCTATCCGTATAGCGGCACTGAAGATCCGGCATCCAACATGGTCAATGTGCCGCTGCGCGCGGGCGCCGGCTCCAAGCAGTTTCGCGCGGCGGTGAGCGCAGCGTGGCTCCCGGCGCTCGAGGGCTTCCGCCCGCAACTGCTGGTCGTCTCCGCGGGCTTCGACGCGCATGCCGAGGACGACATGGCGATGCTCAGCTTCACCGACCAGGACTATGCGTGGGTCACGCAGCAGGTGAAGGCGGTGGCGGATCGCCACGCCGACGGCAGGGTTGTTTCGATGCTCGAGGGCGGGTACGCGCTTTCCGCTCTCGGGCGCAGCGTGGTCCAGCACCTGCGCGTGCTCGCGGGGCTGGACGCGTAACGCGTTTCCTGGTGTAAGGTATCGGGCCTGCCACGCGACCGCGCCCGGAAGGGTCCCGATGACTTCGTTTTGCACCTACATCCGCTTCAAGAAAGGACCCTGATGCGCCACGCGCATCTCGCCTTACCACTCGCCTTGGCTGCGCTCGCGCTTCCCCTGCACGCGCAGTTCCTCAAGGTGTCCGCCATCCCGGACGAATCGCCCACCGAGCTGCTGCGCAAGTTCAAGCCGCTGGGCGCCCATCTCGAAAGCCGAACCGGCATGAAGGTCAGCTGGACGCCGGTCAACGACTACCCGGCGGTGGTCGAAGGCCTCGCCGCCAAGCGCATCGACCTCGCCTGGCTCGGCGGCTTCACCTTCGTGCAGGCGCGGCTGCGCACCGGCAACGCGATTCCCATCGCGCAGCGCGTCGAGGACGAGAAGTTCATCAGCTACTACATCGTGCCGAAGGCAAGCACGGTGAATACGCTGCAGGACCTCAAGGGCAAGACCTTCGCCTTCGGCTCGCCGGCATCCACCTCTGGGCATCTGATGCCGCGCTACTTCCTGCTCAAGGCGGGCATCAACCCGGACAGGGATTTCACGCGCCTTGCGTTTTCGGGCGCGCACGACGCGACGGTGGCGTTCGTCGCCTCGGGCCGCGCCGAGGCCGGCGCGCTCAATGCCTCCGTCTACGACAAGCTGATCGAGAAGGGAGACGCGAACGCGAAAGCGGTGCGCATCCTGCAGAAGACGCCGCCTTACTACGACTACAACTGGACTGTGCGCGGCGGCCTCGATCCGGCGCTGGTGAAAAAGCTCACGGCAGCGTTCCTCGATCTTGATGCCGCGAATCCGGCGCACAAGGAGATCCTCGACCTGCAGCGGGCGACGCGCTTCGTCGCCACCCGGTCCGAGAACTACAAGGGCATCGAGGAAGCGGCGCGCTCCGCGGGGCTGCTGAAGTAGGCGGCCGGGGCGCGTGAAGCTCGCGGCCGACGCATTGCATCTGGTCCTGCCGGGCGGGCAGCGGGCGCTGGCGGGTGTTTCGCTCGGGGTGGAGCGCGGCGAGCGTGTCGCGGTCATCGGGCCTTCGGGGGCCGGCAAGACCAGCCTGCTGCGGCTGCTGGGCCTCGCGCTGCGCCCGAGCTCGGGCGCGCTCGCCATCGCCGACGTCGATCCGTGGGCGCTGCCCGCGCGCGCGCTGCAACGGTTGCGCGGGCGCGTCGGCATGATCCACCAGGCGCCGCCGCTGCCACCGCGCCAGCGTCTCGTGACCGCGGTCCTCGCCGGGCGCCTGGGCGCGTGGGGCCTGTGGCGCGGCCTCGCCTCGCTCGCCTATCCGGCGGACATCGCGGGGGCGCGCGCGGCGCTCGCCCGGCTCGACCTCGCCGAGCGCCTGTTCGACCGCTGCGACCGGCTCTCCGGTGGCCAGCTGCAACGCGTCGGCGTGGCGCGCGTGCTCTACCAGAAGCCCGAACTGATCCTCGCCGACGAGCCGGTGTCGGCGCTCGATCCGCAGCTCGCTGACCAGACCGTGGGAGAGCTGCAGCGCGATGCGCAATCCCGCGGCGTGACGCTGGTGGCGAGCCTGCACGCCGTGGATCTGGCGCTGAAATGGTTCCCGCGCATCGTCGGCCTGCGCGACGGGGCCGTGGTGTTCGATTGCCCGCCGGTGCGCGTCAGCGACGCCATGCTGCACGAGCTGTACGCGACGGAATCGCAGACCCTCCCGGTGCAGGGCGGCGCGCCGCTCGCGCACCCCGAGCCGCTGTCGCGCGCCGCGCACCGGGGCGCCCAGCCTCTGTGCAGGTAGGCGCCGCCACGGCAGTACCGCGCGATCCCGCGCTGCCGGCGCGCGTCGCGCTCACCGTCGTCCTGCTGCTCCTGCTCTGGCCCGCGCTCGAGCTGACCGAGTTCGACCCGGGCAAGCTCTTCGAGCCGGCAAGCCTGCAGACCATGGGGCGCTTCCTCGGCACCTTCTTCCCGCCGGCGCTGCAGGCGGATTTTCTCGGCCTGGTGCTGCGCTCGGCTCTGGAGACGCTCGCCCTGGCGAGCGCCGGCATGGCGCTCGCGGTCGCGCTCGCGGTGCCGCTGTCGCTCGCGGTGGCGGAAAGCCTCTCGGTGTCGCGCGTCGGGCCCGCACCACTCGCCTGGCTGCGCCGCATGCTGCGCGCGCCCGTGCGGCTGCTGCTGGTGGTGATGCGCTCGATCCCCGAGATCGTCTGGGCGCTGCTCTTCGTGCGCGCGGTGGGCCTCGGGCCGGCGGCCGGCATCCTGGCGATCGCCATCAGCTACGCCGGCATGCTGGGCAAGGTGTATTTCGAGATCTACGAGGCAGGCGACACGCGCCCGGCGCGCGCCGTGCTCGAAGCGGGCGGCAGCCGCCTGCACGCGTTCTTCTACGGCATCCTGCCGGTGTCGCTGCCCGAGCTCGTCTCGTACACCGTGTACCGCTGGGAATGCGCCATCCGCGCCTCCGTGGTCATGGGGTTCGTCGGCGCGGGCGGCCTCGGCCAGCAGATGGAATTGTCGATGCGCATGCTGGCCGGAGGCGAGGTGGCGACGATGCTGGTCGCGTTCTTTGCGCTGGTGATGCTCGCCGACGGCATCAGCGCGCTGCTGCGCAAGGTGCTGACATGACGCCGGGCGCCTTGGTCTGGCGGCCCTGGGCGGTGCTCGGCGCATTGGCGCTCGCTGCCGGCGCCAGTCTTGCGTTCCTCGGCGTCGATTTCGGCGCGCTGTTCGGGCGCGACAGCCTGCGCCAGATGGCGCGGTTCGCGCAGGGCTTCGTGCCGCCGGACGCCTCGCCCGAATTCCTCGGGCGCACGCTCGCCGGCGCCGCCGAGACCCTCGCGATTTCCGCGGTCGGGACGCTGCTCGCCGCGCTCGGCGGCGCGCTGCTCGCGCTGCCCGCGTCGGGGCGCTGGGGCCGCTGGCTGCGTGCGCCGGCGCAGCTCGCATTGAATGTGCTGCGCTCTATTCCCGAGCTGGTGTGGGCGGTGTTCATGGTGCTTGCCGCGGGCCTCGGCCCGTTCGCCGGCTGCCTCGCGCTCGCCGTGCACACCGCGGGGGTGCTGGGACGCCTTTTCGCCGAGACGCTGGAGAATGCGCCGCCAGAGCCGGCGCGCGCGCTGCGCGACGCGGGCGCCGGTGCGACGCTCGCCTTTCTCTACGGCGCGCTGCCCGTGGTGCTGCCGCAGTTCACGTCCTACGCGCTGTACCGCTGGGAGTACAACATCCGCATGGCCGCAGTGCTCGGCTTCGTCGGCGCGGGCGGCCTCGGGCAGATGCTCTACGTGTCGCTGTCGGTATTCAAGACGCACGAGGCGGCGACGCTGCTCCTCGCGATGATCGCGATGGTGAGCGTCGTCGACCTGCTCAGCGCCTGGCTGCGGCGCTTCCTCGGCCGCTCGGGCGCATGAGGTCGCGCAGCGCCGCCGCCAGCGCGGCGCGCTCTGCGGCCGGCGCAAACAGCGCGCGCCGAGCCGCCAGCGCCCGGCGCAGCCGGCGGTAGAACTCCGGCTCGCGCCCGGCGCGCGCCATGAGGCGCGCGAGCGCGCGCTCGTCGCCCAAGGGGAAGTAGCCCGGGTAGCCGCGACCGAGCATGCCGATGTTGCCGGGCACGTCCGAGGCGAGCACCGGCGTGCCGATGCGCGCCGCTTCGGCGATGACGTTGGCGCCACCTTCCATGCGCGAGCTCACCACCAGCAGGTGGCTGCGCGCGAGCCAGGCGAGGGCGCGCGCGTGCGACAGGCCGCCGAGCCAGCGATAGCGCGGCTCGCCGCGCATCCGGTGGCGCGCCTCGCGCGCCATGTCCGCGGAGAGCGCGGCACCGACGTGCACCACCTGGATCGCCACCTCGTGCGGCAGGCGCTCGAGCGCGGCGGCGGCGCGAAACGGATCCTTTTCCTCGCGCAGGTGGCCGATGACGGCGACGCGGAACACGCCGGCGGGCGGCGCGCGCCGCGCGCGCGGTGCCGCCGACTGGTAGACGACGCGCGTCTTGCGGCGCATGCGCGGCGCGAGCCGCCGCGGCGCCTCGTCCTGCAGCACGATGAGCCGGTCGGCGAGATCGAGCGAGCGGCGCGCTTCGGCGGAGGCGGGCAGGTCGCGGTAGAGGTCGGTTCCGGTGAGCACCACGGCGAGCGGCGCGCGCGCGCGCTGGCGGCGGTACCGCGCTATGGAGTCGTGGCTGCGCCTCGCGTGCAGCGCGACGAGCAGGTCGCAGGGCGCGCCGTCCCAGGCGAGCGCCACCGACACGCGATGGCCGGCGCGGCGCAGGAACGCCGCCCAGCGCAGCGCCGTGTGGCGGTTGCCGTTGCGCGTCCCGGCGCCCGCGGGCGTGACCAGAGCGATGCGCGCCATGGGAGCGGCTAGACTAGCACGCGATGCTTGAACGCCAGCTTCTGGAAGCGCGTGCGCGCACCGAGCTGATGACGCGCGACCTCGAGGGCGAGCGCCTGCTCGGGCCGAAGCTCGACATCGTCAACCCGCCGCTGTGGGAGATCGGGCACGTCGCCTGGTTCCAGGAGCGCTGGTGCCTGCGCATGGCGCAAAGCGGCGCGCCCATGGCCTCGATCCTCGAGGGCGCCGACGCGCTCTACGACTCCGCGGCGGTGGCGCACGACACGCGCTGGAACCTGCCGCTGCCGGGGCTGGAAGCGACGCGCGCCTACATGGCCGAGGTGCTCGAGCGCGTGTGCGCGCGGCTGGCGCGCGAGCCCGACAATCCGGCGCTGCGGTACTACGCCCAGCTGAGCTTGAGCCACGAGGACATGCACGCCGAGGCTTTCCATTACACGCGCCAGACGCTCGGCTACCCCGATCCGGGCGCCGGCGCGCCCGCGCCCGTGGCCGCCCCGGGCGATGACGAATTCGCGGGCGGGCGCTTCGAGCGCGGCGCGCGGCCCGGGCAGGGCTTCGTCTTCGACAACGAGAAATGGGCGCACGAGGTCGAAGTGGCGCCGTTTCGCATGGCGCGCGCCCCGGTCAGCAACGCCGAGTACCTGGCCTACGTGGAGCAGGGCGGCGGGCCTGCGCCGCGCTACTGGAAGAAAGAGGACGGGGTCTGGCGGCAGCGGCGCTTCGACCGCTGGCTGCCGCTCGCGCCTGCCGAGCCCGCGATGCACGTGAGCGCGATCGAAGCCGAGGGCTACTGCCGCTGGGCCGGGCGCCGCCTGCCGAGCGAAGCCGAATGGGAATTCGCGGCGGCGAGTGGCCGGCTGGCAACGGGCGGTGTCTGGGAATGGACCGTCAGCGCCTTCCTGCCCTACCCGGGCTTCTCGCCCGATCCGTACGAGGAGTATTCGCAGCCCTGGTTCGGCACGCACCGGGTGCTGCGCGGCGCGAGCTTTTCCACCCCGGCGCGCCTCGCGCGTCCCGCGTTCCGCAATTTCTACACGCCGGAGCGCGCCGACGTGTTCTGCGGCTTTCGCACCTGCGCCGCTTAGGCGGCTTCCTTGCCTTTCACCGCCGCCGGCGTTTCCTCGAGCAGCGCGATGACGCGCTTGGCGTGTCGGTAGAGCTTCTCGCCCTTGTCGGTCACCACCACGCCGCGGCGGTGGCGCTCGAACAGCCGCACGCCGAGAAAGAGCTCCAAGCGCCGGATGCGCGCCGAGACGTTGGATTGCACGGTCTCGAGCAGCACGCCGGCGCGCGCGAATCCACGCTCTTCGTACACAGCGACGAAATAGCGCAGATCCTTGATGTCCATGGCCGCAGGACTATAGCAAACGCCCTGTGCCATCTGCATTCGAGCTAGCACAACTCGCGCAAGGTGCCGGGAGCCTCACGCCGCGAGCGCGCGCGCCAGGCCGGTGAACATGTCTTCGTCCGCCGCGGCCACGCGCAGCACCTGCGCCTGCGGCAGGCGCGCGAAGTTGCGCTCGGCCGAGCGGCGGTAGGCCGGGTCGTAATGCTCCTCGAGCAGCCGGGCCACCAGCTGCGGCCAGGCGCCGCGTGCGGCGAGCGCCTTCCAGGCGTCGACGCGTTCGCGGCCGTGCAGAGGCACGAGGCAATCGAGCTGCGCCGCGAGCGCGGTCGGCGCGGTGAAGAAATGCCGGTACTCCTGCATCAGCAGCGCGACGCGCGCCTCGAGGTCCGCCTCGAGCCGCACGCAGGCGGACGCGCGCATCGCCGTGATGAGCGCTTCGGGGACCTGCAGCTGGCCGATCTTGCGGCTCTCGCCTTCCACGTAAACGGTGCGGCCGCGATCCAGCGCCGCCAGCGCGGCGTACAGGCGGCTCTCGAACATCTTCTGCGACGGCTGCGGCCGGTCGGGCAGCTCGCCGAGCACCGAGCCTCGGTGCGCGGCGAGCTCCTCGAGGTCCAGCACCTGCACGCCCGCGCATGCCAGCGCGCGCAGCAGCCGGCTCTTGCCGCTGCCGGTAGCGCCGAGCACGACGCGAAAGGCGAACTGCGCGGGCAGCGCCGCCAGCGCCTCGACGATGCCGCGCCGGTAGGCGCGGTAGCCGCCCTCCAGCGTGTGTGCCGGCCAGCCGACCTCGCGCAGCACGTGCGCGAACGCGGCGCTTCTCTTGCCGCCGCGCCAGCAGTAAACGAGCGGCCGCCATTGCCGGGGCCGATCGGCGAGCGCGGCCTCCAGGTGGCGCGCGATGTTGCGCGCGACGAGCGCCGCGCCGAGGCGCTTCGCCGCGAAGGGCGAATCCCGCTTGTACAGGGTGCCGATGCGCGCGCGTTCCTCATCGTCCAGCACGGGCAGCGACAGCGCGCCCGGGACGTGATCCTGTGCGAATTCGGCGGGCGAGCGCGCGTCGATGATCGCGTCGAACGACGTCAGGATCGACGGCTGCATGGCGACCGAATGCGATGGCGCCCTCATCCGTCGGGATTTTACGCCCCCGCATGAGCGACCCGGATGCGCGCCGCTGTGGGCTTTGAGCTCGTCCATCGGATAACATTCCACCTATGAATGCGCCCGAAAAAATCCGCCTCACCCAGTTCAGCCACGGCGGCGGTTGCGGCTGCAAGATCGCGCCCGCCCTACTCACCGAGATCCTCGCATCGACCCCGATCCGCGGCCTGCCGGCGGAGCTGCTGGTCGGCACCGAGACCTCGGACGACGCGGCGGTGTACCGCCTGAACGACAGCCAGGCCCTGGTGGCGACCACGGACTTCTTCACGCCGATCGTCGACGGTCCCTACGATTTCGGGCGCATCGCCGCGACCAACGCAATCTCGGACATCTACGCGATGGGTGCCCGGCCGATCATGGCGCTCGCCATCGTCGGCATGCCGCTCGAGAAGCTGCCGGTGTCGGTGATCCAGAAGATCCTCGAGGGTGGCGAGTCGGTGTGCGCAGCGGCAGGCATCCCGATCGCCGGCGGGCATTCCATCGATACGCTCGAGCCGATCTACGGCCTGGTGGCCCTGGGGCTCGTGCATCCGGACAAGGTGAAGAAGAACAGCGGCGCGCGCGCGGGCGATGTGCTCGTGCTCGGCAAGCCGCTCGGCGTCGGCATCCTGTCGGCGGTGCTGAAGAAGGGAAAGCTGAGCGAAGAGGGGTACCGCCAGTTGATCGAGTTCACGACGCAACTCAATACGCCGGGCGAGGCGCTCGCCGAGATGCCCGAAGTGCACGCCGTCACCGACGTCACCGGGTTCGGGCTGGCGGGGCATCTGCTCGAGATCTGCCGCGGCTCGAAGGTCGCGGCCGAAGTGCGCTTCGACGCCGTGCCGATGATCGCGGAGGCGCTCGAGTGGGCAAAGCAGGGCATCGCCACGGGCGCGTCCGACCGCAACTGGACCGGCTACGGCGCGCAGGTGCAGATGCCCGCGGGCGCGCCCGAGTGGATGCGCAAGCTCCTGTCCGACCCGCAGACGAGCGGCGGGCTGCTCGTCGCCTGCGCGCCGCGGGCGCAAGCCGCGGTGCTGAAGGCGTTCACCGAGCGCGGCTTCTCCGAGGCGCGCAGCATCGGCCGGCTCGCCGCCGGCGCGCCGCGCCTGACCATTACGTAGGGTGGGCCAGGGCCCACCCTACAGCAGGGGCCTGAGCGCCTTCCACACGTTCTCGAGCAGGATCGGCTGCGCGTTTTCCGTCGGGTGGATTCGGTCGGGCTGAAACAAACGCAGGTCCTCGGCCAGGCCCTCGAGCAGGAACGGCACCAGCGCGGTCTTGCGCGCGCGCGCCAGCTCCGCAAAAGCGGCGGCGAACTCCCGCGTGTACTCCGGACCGTAGTTGGGCGGCACGCGCATGCCCACGAGCAGGACTTTCGCCCCGGCCTTCCTCGACATGCCGATCATCGCTGCGAGGTTTTTCTTCATCTCCGGCACCGGCAGGCCGCGCAGGCCGTCGTTCGCGCCGAGCTCGAGGATCACCACCGCGGGCCGGTGACGCGCGAGCGCGCGCGGCAATCGCGACACGCCGCCCGCCGTCGTTTCGCCCGAGATGCTGGCGTTGACGACGCTATAATCGGGTCGCTCGCGCTGCAGCCGCTCGGCGAGCAGCACCACCCAGCCGCGCTGCGCGGCGATGCCGTAGGCCGCCGACAGGCTGTCGCCGAATACCAGGATCGTCTGTCCCCATGCCCCGGATGAAAGGCACATGAACAAGCAGGCAAGGAGCGTTCTGGCGGCGCGGGGCATCGGCAAGACGGTGAAGAGCGGTGAGGCGGACCTGGTGATTCTCCGTGAAATCGACCTCGCCGTCATGCCGGGCGAGGTGGTGGCGATCGTCGGCGCCTCCGGCTCGGGCAAGTCCACGCTGCTCGCGCTGCTCGCGGGGCTCGATACGCCCACCGCGGGAAGCGTCGAGCTCGCCGGCGAGGACCTGTTCGCGCTCGACGAAGACGCGCGCGCCGAGCTGCGCGGGCGCTCGGTGGGCTTCGTGTTCCAGTCGTTCCAGCTGCTGCCTTCGCTCACCGCGCTGGAGAACGTCATGCTGCCGCTCGAGCTCGCGGGGCGCGAGGATGCCGAGGATGCGGCGCGCGAGATCCTGGCGCACGTCGGCCTCGCCGAGCGGCTGCACCACTACCCCAAGCATCTCTCGGGCGGCGAGCAGCAGCGCGTGGCGCTCGCACGCGCCTTCGTCGTGCGCCCGCAGCTGCTCCTGGCCGACGAGCCCACCGGCAGCCTCGACGCAGAGTCGGGCGAAGCGGTGATCGAGCTGCTGTTCCGTTTGAACCGGGAGGCGGGCACGACCCTCGTCATGGTGACCCACGACGAGCACCTCGCCCAGCGCTGCACGCGCATCGTGCGGCTGGCCGCCGGCAGGATCGTCACCTGATGCCGCTCGCGCTGCGCATGCTGGGCCGGGACTGGCGCGCGGGCGAGCTGCGCGTGCTCGCCGCCGCGCTGGTGGTGGCGGTGGCGAGCATCACCAGCGTCGCCTTCTTCGCCGACCGCGTGAGCCGGGCGTTGGTGCGCGACGCGCACCAGTTGCTGGGCGCCGACCTGGTGCTGGTGTCCGACCACCCGTGGCAACCGGCGATCGGCGAGGAGATCGTGCGCCGCGGTTTGCGGCGGGCCGAAGCGGTGAACTTCGTCAGCATGGCGCGCGGCGCGAACGGCAGCCAGCTTGCCGGCGTCAAGGCGGTGACCGGTAACTACCCCCTGCGCGGGCGTTTGCGCATCGCGCCGGCCCCCAACGCGCCCGACGCGCCCGCGGATGCGGGCCCGCGGCGCGGCACGGTGTGGCTGGAAGAGCGCCTGGTGAGCGCGCTCGGCGCCCCGGTGGGCGCGCGCCTGAAGCTGGGCAACGCCGAGCTCGAGGTCGCCGCCGTGCTCACGCTCGAGCCCGAGCGCGGCGCCAATTTCTTCAACATCGCGCCGCGCCTTCTGATGCACCGGGAGGACGTGCCCGCCACCGGCCTGGTGCAGACCGGAAGCCGCGTCTGGTTCTACCTGTACGCCGCCGGCGCGCCCACCGAGGTGGCGTCTTTCGAGGCCTGGACGAACGAGCGCCTCGAGCGCGGGCAGCGCACGGAGAACCTGGAGAGCGGCCGCCCCGAGGTGCGCGCGTCGATCGATCGCGCGCAACGCTTCCTCGGCCTGACGGCGCTGCTCGCGGCGATCCTCGCCGGCGTCGCCATCGCGCTCGCCACGCGCCGCTTCGTCGAGCGCCACCTCGACAGCTGCGCCGTGATGCGCTGCATGGGCGCGACGCAGGCGCGCCTGCTCGCGCTCTACGGCATGGAGTTCCTCGTTCTCGGCGCCGCGGCGAGCGCGCTCGGCTGCGCGCTCGGCTATCTTGCGCAGGGCGCGATCGCGACGGCGCTCGGCGAGGTGCTGCGCGCCTCGCTGCCCGCGGCCTCGGCCGCGCCCGCGCTGCAGGGATTCCTCGTCGGGCTGGTGCTGCTGCTCGGCTTCGCGCTGCCGCCGCTGGTGCAGCTGAAGAACGTGCCGGCGGTGCGCGTCATCCGCCGCGAGTCCGGCGCGCCCAGGCGTGGCACGCTGGCGATCTACGCCGCCGGCCTGGCGGCGCTTTCGGGCCTGCTCGTCTGGCAGGCGGGCGACCTGCGCCTCGGCCTGTACGTGATCGGCGGCTTCGCCGTCGCGGTGCTGGTGTTCGCGGCGGTCGCTTTCGGCGCGCTGCGCGCCCTCTCGGCCTCCGCGGTCGCGCGGCGCCTGGGCGCGCGCAGCTCGGCGCTGCGCTACGGCCTCGCCAACCTGCGCCGGCACGCGCGCGCCAACGCCGTCCAGGTGGCGAGCCTCGCGCTCGGGCTCACGGCGGTGCTGCTCCTGACGTTCACGCGCAACGACCTGGTGGACGCCTGGCGGCGCAGCGCGCCGCCCGATGCGCCCAACCGCTTCCTCATCGGCGTGCAGCCCGACCAGCTGGCGGCGGTGCGCGGCTTCCTTGCCGAGCGCGGCATGGCGCAGGCCGAGCTCCACCCGATGGTGCGCGGGCGGCTCGTCGCCGTGAACGGCAGGCCGGTGAGTGAAGCCGACTACGCGGAGGAGCGCGCCAAGCGCCTGGTGGAGCGCGAGTTCAACCTGTCGTACAGCGGCGAGCTCCCGGGGCACAACCAGATCGCAGCGGGGCGCTGGTACGCGCCGGGCGCGCGCGAGATGTCGGTGGAGGCGGGCATCGCGGAGCGCCTGGGCTGGAAGCTCGGCGACGAGCTCACGTTCACGGTCGGCGCCGAGCGCTTCGCGGCGCGCATCAGCTCGCTGCGCAAGCTGCGCTGGGACTCGATGAAGATCAACTTCTTCGTCATCGTGCCGCCGGCGCTGCTCGAAGGCTACCCGGCGAGCTTCGTCTCGGCGTTTCGCGTCGCGCCCGGCCAGGAAAGAGCGCTCGACGAGCTCGTGCGCCGCTTTCCCAACCTCACCATCGTCGACGTGAGCGCCGCGCTGCGCCAGGCGCAGGGCGTGATCGACCAGGTGATCAACGCGGTGCAGCTCGTGTTCCTGTTCGCGCTCGGCGCGGGGCTGCTGGTGCTGTACTCGGCGCTCGTCGCCACCGAGGACGAGCGCCGGCGCGAGGCGGCGGTGATGCGCGTCTACGGCGCCTCGCGCCGCCACGTGACCGGCAGCCAGCGCGCCGAGTTCCTCGCCATGGGCCTGGTGGCGGGGGTGCTGGCGACGCTCGGCGCGGCGCTGATCGGGCAGCTGCTGGCGCGGCAGGTTTTCGAGCTCGACCTGCCGCCGAGCGCCGAGCTGTGGATCGCCGGGCCGCTCGCCGGCGTGCTGCTGCTGTCGCTGAACGCGTGGCTCTCGGCGCGCAAGGTGCTGAGCGCGTCGCCGGCGCTGACGCTGAGGGAATCGGTGTAAGTTAGCGCCATGAGTTGGGCGCCCTGGGGTCTCGTCGCCGTCCTCGCCGTCGCGCTGGTGTGGCTCGTGTACCGGCTGGCGCAGGCGGAGGCGACGCTGCGCGCCGAGCGCGAGAAGAACGCCTGGACCGAGAGCGCCCGGGAGCAGTACCAGAACGCCTTCAAGGTGATCGCGACCAGCGAGCTCGAGTCGCGCTCGGGCCAGCTCAAGGCCACGGCGAAAGAGGAGCTCGGCGGTGTCATCGCGCCGCTCAAGGAGGAGCTGGCGAAGCTCGACCGGCAGGTGCGCGAGCTGGAAGCGAAGCGCGAAGGCGCGTATTCGACCCTGGGCGCGCAGCTGCAGGGCCTGCACAACCTGCAGGATTCCCTGCGTCAGCAGACGACGACGCTGGCGCAGGCGCTCAAGTCGCCGACCGTGCGCGGCCGCTGGGGCGAGATCCACCTGCGGCGCCTGGTCGAGCTCTCGGGCATGAGCCGGCACGTCGACTTCAGCGAGCAGGAGTCGACCGATGCCGGGCGTCCCGACATGGTGATCCGGCTGCCCGAGAAGGGCATCGTGCCGGTGGACTCCAAGGTGCCGCTGGACGCGTTCCTGCGGGCCATGGATACGGAGGACGAGGAGGCGCGCCGGCAGCTGATGGCCGAGCACGCCAGGGCCTTCCGCGGCCGCATCCGCGAGCTCGCGCAGCGCGCCTACTGGGAACAATTCGAGCGCATACCCGAAGTCGTGGTGATGTTCGTGCCAGTCGAGGCGTCGCTGAGCGCGGCCTTCCAGAGCGACCGCGATCTGTTCGAGTATGCGTTGCAGAACAAGGTGCTGGTGACCTCGCCGATCGCGCTGTTCGCCCTGCTGCGCTCGATCGCCTTCGGCTGGCAGCAGCAGCAGGTCGCCGAGAACGCCGAGCAGATCGCCGCGCAGGGCAAGGCGCTGTACGAGCGCGTCGCGACGTTCGTCGGACACGTCGCGGGCGTGGGCAAGTCGCTCGACGCCAGCGTGAAGAAGTACAACGAAGCGGTGGGCTCGCTCGATGCGCGCGTGCTGCCCGCGGCGCGGCGCTTGCGCGAGCTGGGCGTGGGCAATGCCGAGATCGAAGCGCCCGGGCCCGTGGACGCGCAACCGCGCCTGCCGGCGCGGGAGGAGCCCTGAGACATGTTCTACCTGGATCTCTTCCGGGCGCTGCAGAACGGCACGAGCCGCCAGAAGGATGAGGCGGACATCAAGGCCTTGCGCCAATTGCTGCGCATGGAGCCGGCGAAATATGCGAGCTGACGCCAACCCCTACCCGATCACGGACTACTGGTACGAGGTAACCGACGAACAGATCCGCGAGCACCTCGCGCGCTCGCCGCTCGACCGGCTGCGCTGGCTGGACGAGGCGCGCCGCTTCACGGCGCTCGCACGCAGCGCCCCGCTGCAGGTGTTTCGCGCCGGGAAGGTGCAGGAATGAAGCGCATCGCCGTCCTCACCGGCGGCGGCGACGCCCCCGGCATGAACGCCGCCATCCGCGCCGTCACGCGCGCGGCGCTCGCCCGGGGCTGGGAAGTCTTCGGCGTGCGCAACGGCTTCGCCGGCCTGCTCGAGGACGCGCTCGAGCCGCTCGCCGCGCGCGACGTGGGCGGCATCATCCAGCGCGGCGGCACGGTGCTCGGCAGCGCGCGCTCCGCCGAGTTCCGCGAGTCGGCGGCCCGCGCGCGGGTGCGCGCCCGGCTCGCCGCGCGCGGCGTCGACGCGCTGGTGGTGATCGGCGGCAACGGCTCGCAGACGGGCTCCGCGGTTCTCGCGGCCGAAGGTCTTGCGGTGGTCGGCGTCGCTTCGACCATCGACAACGATCTGCATGGCACCGATGTCTCGATCGGCGCCGACACGGCGATCAACGTGACGCTCGAGTCCATCGACCGGCTGCGCACCACGGCGTCGTCGCACCGGCGCGTGTTCATCGTCGAGACCATGGGACGCGACTGCGGCTACATCGCGCTGATGGCGGGCATCGGCGGCGGGGCGGAAGTGATCGCCATCCCCGAGCGCGAGGTGCCCCCGGCCGAGGTCGCGGAGCGCCTCAGCGCCGCCTACGAGCGCGGCAAGACCCACGCCATGGTGGTGGTGGCCGAGGGCGCGCGGCAGGGCGTGCACGCCATGGTGACGTACTTCGAGGGCAGGCAGCAGGCCACGGGCTTTGGCCTGCGCCTCACGCGCCTCGGGCACGTGGTGCGCGGCGGCGTGCCCACGTCGGCCGACCGCGTGCTCGGCTCGCGGCTGGGCGCGGCGGCGGTCGAGTGCCTGGCCGACGGCGTCACCGGCATGCTGATCGGCGAGGTCCGCGGCGAAATCGTGCGTACGCCCCTGGCAGAAGTGGCCGGGCGCACTCGACCCGCCGACACCGCGCTGATCGAGCTGGCGCGCGTGCTCGCTATGTAGCGAGCAGCGCCGCCACCGGGAAGCGCGCGCAGGCGCTCGCGAGCGGCAGCTGTCCGTCCGTCGCCTGCAGCCGCTCCCCGGTCAGCACGTTCTCCAGCGCCGTCACGCCCGGCGGCAGCGCGACCGCCGTGTCCCCCCAGGCTTCGCCGAGCGGCAGCCCGCCCGCGGCGCCGAGCAGCTTCGCGTAGAGCCGGCCCGCGATCACGACCAGCGTGCCGCTCGCGTGCGCTCGCGCGAAGGCGAGCACGTGCCCGGCGCGCGCGCCGCCTGGTGCGAGCGGCAGGTAGCCGCCGTCCCTGAACAGCTCCGGGCGCCGGCGGCGCAGCTCGAGCAGCCGCCACGTCACCCAGAGCTTGGCGCGGCCGTCGTGCAGCGTCTCGAGGAGCGGCCGCGGGTCGCCGAGCGCCGCGAGCTCCTCGAGCAGCGCCGCGCGCCGCGCGTAGTCCACCGGGCGGCGGTTGTCGGGATCGACCAGGCTCAGGTCCATGATTTCGTTGCCCTGGTACAGGTCGGGCACGCCCGGCGAGGCGAGCTTGACGAGCGCCATCGTCAGGCTGTTCAGCGCGCCGAACCAGGCGATCGGCTCGGCCTGCGCGCGCAGGTCGTCGAGAAAGGGGTTGGGCGAAAGCCGGCCGAGCAGGCCGCGCACGAACGCCCCAAGCGCGTTCTCGTAGTCCTCGTTGGGGCTGATCCAGCTGGTGTGGGTCTTGGCTTCGCGCGCCGCCTTCACCATGTAGCCCTCGATGCGCTCGCGCCAGGCGGCGAGCCCCGCCTCGTCGAGCGCGCCCGGCGGCAGCGTGCCGAGCAGCGTCTGGTAGAGCAGGTACTCGTCGGCGCGCGAGGGCGCGGGGCCGGCGTCGAGCTTCGTGCGCTGCGCGCGGTTGAGCGCGCCCCAGCGCCGCAGCGCGAGGCGCCAGAGCGCCGGAATCTCGGAGAGCACGTTGATGCGGTTGCGCACGTCCTCGGAGCGCTTGTTGTCGTGGGTGGAGGTGGCGAGGATGGTGTGCGGCCAGCGCGCCGCACGGTCGGCGCTCGCGCCGTGGAAGGCGCGCACCGTCATGCCGAACTGCGCCGGGTCGCCGCCGACCTCGTTCAGCGACGCGAGCCGCCCGTAGCGGTAGAACGCGGTGTCCTCGACGCCCTTCGCCGCCACCGGCGCGGTGAACTGCTGGAAGCGCATGGCGAAGCGCCGCAGCCGCTCGTGCATCTCGGCGCTCGCGCCCTCGGTCGCCTGGCCGAGGAGCGAGGCGCGCACGAAATCGAAGATCGAGATGTCGGCGGCACGGCTGCGCCGCCGCGCCTGCGCCACCGCCCAGTTGACGTAGCGCAGGTCCTGCGCCGAAGGGCCCTCGACGAGGTAGGTGCGATACACCGGCATGCACGCCGCGACCTCGGCGAGCGCCTGGCGCAGCGTGTTGAAGGTGTAATCGCGCGTGCGCCGGTCGGCGCGCGCGATGCGCAGCAGCTCCGCGGCGAGCACCGTGAGCTCGGCGGCGAGCGCGCCGCGCATGATGGCGCGCTTGCCGGCATAGGCGAGCTCCGCGAAGGACTCGTCCTCGCCGCTGAAGGCGCGCCAATTGCGGTCCAGCTTGCCCTGCGCCGCGACGTCGACCAGCACGCCGTTCGCCACCATGGCGAAGCGGTAGCCCGTGGTGCCATGCACGTGCCAGCTCTCGGGCACGTCCTCGTGCGGCGCGACGATCTTCTCGGCCACCACGTACAACGGCCGCGCCGGCCGGCCGCGCGCGTCGCGCTCGGGCGGCGGCAGGCCCGCGCGGCGCGCATAGCCCTCCTGCAGCCGTCTGAAGTACTGCGCGGGGTCGTAAAGCCCGTCCGGGTGGTCGATGCGCAGCCCGTCGACGACGCCGCGGGCGGCGAGCTCGAGCGCGAAGGCGTGCGTCCCTTCGAAGACCTGCTCGTTCTCCATCCTCAGCGCGGCGAGGTCGTTGATGTCGAAGAAGCGCCGGTAGTTGATCTCGTCGGAGGCCACGCGCCAGTACGCCAGCCGGAACGCCTGCGCCTCGAGCAGCTCGTGCAGTGCATCGCGCGAGCCCGCGGCGTTCAGCTCGGCGAGCGCGGCGTCGAGGGCGCTCGCCACCGCGGCCTCGCGGCCGGCGAGGCGCGCGAGGCGCCCCTTGAGGATCTCCTTGTCGCGCGCGCGCTCGGCGATCGCCTCGGCCGCGGCCGCCTCGCGCGCGGGCAGGTGGCCGAAGGCCGCGGCGAGGCTGGAGAGCGCGGCGCGCGCCTCGGCGTCGGCGACGAGCGGCTCGGCGCGCATCAGCACTGCCGCGTAGCTGCGCGGATCAAGCGGCAAGCGGTGCTCGTGGTAATGCAGCGCGAAGCTGCCGGCGTCGCGCTCGAAGGCGAGCGCCAGCTCGCCGCCGGCCAGCACGTGGCCGTAATGGTCGCCGAGCGCCGGCACCAGCACCTTGCCCTCGAGGTCGGTGTTCACCGGGTGCCAGTCGATGTCGAAGTACTGCGCGTAGGCCGACGCCGGCCCGTTCTCGAGCACATCCATCCACCAGGCGTTGTCGGCGCCGAGCACGCCCATGTGGTTGGGCACCATGTCGAGGAGCTGCCCCATGCCGTGCTCGCGCAGCGCGGCGTTGAAGCGCTCGTAGCCCGCGGCGCCGCCGAGCTCGGGATTGATCGCGTCGTGGGCGACGATGTCGTAGCCGTGCAGGCTGCCCGGGCGCGCGCGCAGCACCGGCGAGCAGTAGACGTGGCTCACGCCCAGGCGCGCGAGGTAAGGCAGGATGCCGACGGCGTCGTCGAACGTGAAGTGCTTGTTGAACTGCAGCCGGTAGGTGGCGCGCGGCACGCGCGCTTCGGCAGTCGGCTTCGCCACCGGCCGCGGCGCCGGATGCGGGCGGATTTTCGACAGCGTCGCGGCGAGGCCGCGCAGGCGCTCGCCGCGGGCGAGGCTCTCCAGCGTCTCGGGGAGCTTGCGCTTCCAGTTCGGGTGCTCCTCGGTGGTGCCGGGCATGTTGGCCTGCTCGGTGGCGCCGATGACGTCCTCGAGCTGCACCATCATCACGCGCGAGGGCGCCGCGGCGACGAAGGCGTGGACGGCCTCGGCGAGCGCCGGCGTGAGCGCTTGCGAGCCGGTCGGCTCGACCACCACGCCTTCCGGCAGCAGGCCGGCGTGCTGTAGCGCGAGCATCAGGCGCACGCGCTCCTGCGCGCGCTCGACGAGCTGCTTCTCGTACACGCCTGCGTCGGGGAACAGCCCGAGCTCGAGCCGCAGGCGCAGGTCGCGCCCGCTCCACCAGCCGGCGAGCGTCGCCAGGTCGTGCGTGCTCACCGCCACCAGCGCATCGCGCGGGTACTCGGCGCTCGGCTTGAAGATCCCGCCTTCGCCGCGCTCGAAGTACAGCAGCCGGTACGAGAGCACCTCGTAGCGAGCGAGCGCGGCGCGCATCGCGTCGGCCACGGTGCCGAGGTCCTCGCCGATCACCATGCAGCGCTGGCGCTCGCTTTCCAGCGCCACGATCGCCATCATCTCGTCGAGCGCATAGCTCACGTAGGTGCCCTCGGCCGCGCCCTTGCCGGCCGGGATCCAGAACAGGCGCATCAGCCCCATGACGTGGTCGATGCGCAGGGCGCCCGCGTCGCGCATGTTCTCGCGCAGCGTGTCGATGAACAGGCGGTAGCCCTGGGCGCGCAGGCGGTCGGGCCTGAGCGGCGGCAGTCCCCAGTTCTGGCCGTTGGGGTTGAACTCGTCTGGCGGCGCGCCGATGCTCGCGCCGAGCGCGTAGCACGCCTGCTCGGCCCAGGCGTCGGAGCCGGCGCGATCGACCGACACCGCGAGGTCGAGGTACAGGCCGACGGCGAGGCCGCGGGCGCGGCAGCGCTCGCTTACCTGCGCCAGCTGGCGCTCCGCCTGCCACTGCAGGTACTCGTAGTACTCGATGCGCCCGAGATTCTGTTCTGCAAAGCGCGCGACTTCTGCGGCATCGTGGCGGCGATACGCTTCCGGCCAGACCGGCCAGCCCCAGGTGGCGGGCGACCGGGCGTGGAAATGCGCCTGCAGCGCCTCGTAGGTGGCGTGCAGCCGCAGCGCGGGCCCGCTCTTGTCCTGGAACTCGCGGAACGCCGCGCTCGCGCCGCGCTCGCGGAAGTGCGCGTAGAGCAGCTCGAGGATCTCGAACTTCGCCGCCGCCACGCCGGCGTAGTCGACGAGCGGCGCCTCGCGCAGCTGCGCGAGGCGCGCCTGGAACCCGGCCGAGCGCACGCGGCGCTGCGCCGCCTCGCACGCGCGGAACTCCTCGATCGCCTCGACGTCGAGGTACAGCACGTTCAGCTGCAGGCGCGAGGAGGGGCTGTAGGGGCTCGCGTGCGCCGGATTGTGCGGAAACAGCGCGTGCAGCGGATTGAGGCCGATGATGCCCGCGCCGCGCTCCGCGGCGAGCTCGACCAGTTTCGCCAGGTCGCCGAAGTCGCCGATCCCCCAGTTGCGCTCAGAGCGCAGCGCGTAGAGCTGCACCGCGGGGCCCCAGACGCGAGCGCCGTCGGCGAGCGCCGGCGGGCGGTAGCAGCGCGGCGGCGCGGCGATCAGCAGGGTCTCGCCGCTCAGGCCCGCGACGCTCAGGCGGTGGTAGCCGGGAGGCAGGGGCAGCTCGAGCTCGAGCAGGAACCCGGGCGGCGCGCAGTGCGCTTCGCCCTCGTGGGTTGCGCCGCCTTCCTCGACCACGCGCCAGCGCAGCGAGCGCGCCTCGCCGGCGATGCCGAGGAGGAGCGACCAGCGCGCGGCCCGGGCCTCGATCGCAGCCGCCGGCGGCAGCGCCGGAACGCTTTGCGCCTCGGGCTCGAATTCGGCGAGCAGCGCGGTGAGCGTCGCGTCGGAGGCCGCGTGCGGCTTGCCCCAGATGTCGTGGTAGTGAAGCGCAATGCCGTAGCGCGCGGCGCGGCGCTCGAGCGCGGCGCGCGCGTCAGTCACGAGCCGCTTCGAGCGTGAAGCGTACCGCGCCGTCCTCGTAGATCGGCGATCCCGGCAGCGACGCACCGGCGACGCCCGCTCCGGTGCCGGCGTCGGTGGCGAGATGCAGCGTCGAGCGGTCGCCGAGCGTCCAGCTCACGCGCAGCACGCCGTCGCGCACGGCGTAGCGCCCGCCCTTGCGCATGCCGGCGAGCCGCGGCGCGACGCGCTCCCGGCGCAGCCGCAGCAGCTCGCGCACCAGCGCCAGGCGCTCGCGGTGCGGCGCGCGCGCGCGGCACGGCCAGTCGAGCTTGGAGCGCGCGAAGGTATCGGCGCTGCCCGGGTCCGGAATCGCGGCGCGCGCCGCAGGGTCGGCGAAGGCGGCGAAGCGCGAGAACTCCTCGCGCCGGCCCCTGGCCACGGCCTGCGCCAGATCCGGGCCGAAGTCGCAGAAGTACAGGAACGGCGTCGCGGCCGCGAACTCCTCGCCCATGAAGAGCAGCGGCACGTGCGGCGCGAGCAGCAGGCTGGCGAGCGCGGCGCGCTCGCGCACCGGGTCGCCGAGCGCGTGCAGGCGCTCGCCCAGCGCGCGGTTGCCCACCTGGTCGTGGGTCTGCAGGAACGAGACGAAGGCGGGGGAGGGCAGGTGCGCGCTCTGCTCGCCGCGGCGCTTGCCGTCGCGAAACGCCGAAGGCTCGCCCTGGTAGACGAAGCCCTCGGCGAGCGCGCGCCCGAAGCGCTCGAGCGCTCGCTCGGCGAAGTCGGCGTAGTAGCCGTCGGTCTCGCCCGTCACCAGCACGTGCGCCGCGTGGTGCAGGTCGTCGTTCCATTGCGCGGTGGCGCATGGCCCGAGGAAACGCGCCTGGTTGGCGTCGTTCTCGAGCACCAGGTGCACGTGGCGCTCGCGGCCCGGGCCGGCGCGCAGCGCGTTGGCGATCTCGCACACGATATGCGGGTCCGAGTCGTCGCGGATGGCGTGCACGGCGTCCAGGCGCAAGCCGTCGAGCGCGTATTCCTCGATCCAGTACAGTGCGTTGTGCACGAAGAAGTCGCGCACCGTGCGGCTGTCCGGGCCGTCGAAATTGATCGCCGCGCCCCACGGCGTGCGGCGCCGCCGGTTGAAGAACTGCGGGCAGTAGGCGTGCAGGTAGTTGCCGTCCGGGCCGAAGTGGTTGTAGACGACGTCGAGCAGCACCATCAGGCCGTGGCCGTGCGCCGCGTCCACCAGCGCCTTCAGCTCGTTCGGCGTGCCGTAGCTCGCGTCGGGCGCGAACGGCAGCACGCCGTCGTAGCCCCAGTTGCGCGCGCCCGGGAAGTCGGCCACCGGCATCAACTCGAGCGCCGTGATGCCGAGCGCGGCGAGCTCGGCGAAGCGCTCGCGCGCGGCGGCGAACGTGCCCTGCGGCGTGAACGTGCCGACGTGCAGCTCGTAGATCACGGCGTCCTCCCAGGGCCGCCCGCGCCAGCCGGCGTCGCGCCACAGGTATTCGCGCGGGTCGACGAGCTGGCTCGCGCCGTGCACGTCGTCGGGATTGAAGCGCGAGGCCGGATCGGGCACCGCGACGCCGTCGGCCAGCCGATAGCGGTAGCGCGCGCCGGCGCTCGCTTCGAGCGCGATTTCGTGCCAGCCGCCGTCGCCGCGCACCATGGGCGCGATCGCTTCGCCGACCTCGAGCAGGACGCGCGCTTCGCCGGGCGCCCACAGGCGGAAGCCGAATTGCCCGTCGCCCCGCGGCGCCGCGCCGAAGGGCATGTCGTGCCAGCGCCTCATGCGGATTGCGCCGGGGAGCGCGTGAGCAGGGCGAGCCCGCGCGCGCCAAGGACATACGGCTTTTCGGGCGTGAAGCGTTCGGTCGAGGTCTGCAGCAGGTCGAACCAGGTGTCGAACACCGCGTGCCACGGGCCCTCGCCGAGCGCCGGAATGCGGAATTCGACCGGCTCCTCGTGCGCGTTGAACAGGATCAGGAAGTCGTCGTCGCGGGCCGGCATGCCGAAGCGGTCGAGCTCGCCGAGGTCGCCGCCGGTCAGGTAAACGCCGAGCGAGCGCGCGTGCGCCTGGTTCCACTCGTCGTCGGTCATTTCGGTGCCGTCCGGCTTCAGCCAATGGATGTCCTTCGCCTCGTGCCCGTACAGCGCGCGCCCGGCGAAAAAATCGCGGCGGCGGAAAATGCGGTGCGAGCGGCGCAGCGCGATGAGCAGGCGCGCAAATTCGGCGAGGCTGTCGCGCTCCGGCGTCGCGGTCCAATCGATCCAGCTGATCGGGTTGTCCTGGCAGTAGGCGTTGTTGTTGCCCTGCTGCGTATGCCCGCGCTCGTCGCCCGCGAGCAGCATCGGCACGCCCTGCGAGAGCAGCAGCGTGGCGAGGAAGTTGCGCTTCTGGCGCTCACGCAGGCGCCGGATTTCCGGGTCGTCGCTCGGGCCCTCGACGCCGCAGTTCCATGACAGATTCTCGTTGTGCCCGTCGCGGTTGTCCTCGCCGTTCGCCTCGTTGTGCTTGTCGTTGTAGGACACCAGGTCGTGCAGGGTGAAGCCGTCGTGGGCGGTGACGAAATTGATGCTGGCGAACGGGCGCCGGCCGCTGCGGCCGTACAGGTCGGAGGACCCGGTGAGGCGCCGCGCGAACTCGCCGATCAGCCCGCCGTCGCCCTTCCAGTACGCGCGCATGCCGTTGCGGTAGCGGTCGTTCCACTCGGCCCAGCCGAGCGGGAAGTTGCCCACCTGGTAGCCGCCTTCGCCCACGTCCCAGGGCTCGGCGATCAGCTTGACGCGGCTGAGCACCGGGTCCTGGCGCACCACCGTGAAGAATCCGCCGAGCGGCTCGACACCGCGCCCCTCGCGTGCCAGCGCCGGCGCCAGGTCGAAGCGAAAACCGTCCACGTGCATCTCCTCGACCCAGTAGCGCAGCGAGTCCATCACCATCTGTAGCACGCGCGGATGCTGCAGGTTGAGCGTATTGCCGCAGCCTGTGAAGTCGAGGTAATGGCGCCGGTCGTCCTCTGCCAGGCGGTAGTACGAGGCGTTGTCCACGCCGCGGAAGGCGAGCGTCGGCCCGAGATGGTTGCCCTCGCAGGTGTGGTTGTAGACCACGTCGATCAGCACCTCGATGCCCGCCGAGTGCAGGCGCTTCACCATGGTCTTGAATTCCTTCGAGCTGCCGGAGGCCGAATAGCGCGGCTCCGGCGCGAAGAAGCCGAGCGTGTTGTAGCCCCAGTAGTTGCGCAAGCCCCGGTCGACGAGGGGGCGGTCGTCGACGAAGGCATGCACCGGCATCAGCTCCACGGTCGTGACGCCGAGCTTGCGCAGGTACTCGATGACCGGCGCCGATGAGAGGGCGGCGAAGGTGCCGCGCTGCGCCTGCGGAATGCCGGGGTGCTGCTGGGTGAAGCCGCGCACGTGCAGCTCGTAGATGACCATGTCGTGCCAGGGCACTTGCGGGCGCCGGTCGCCTTCCCAGGTGAACGCCGAATCGACGACGCGGCACTTCGGCATGTAGGCGGCGCTGTCGCGGCGATCGAGCCCGAGGTCCTCGCGCTTGCCGCCCACCGGATAGCCGAACAGCGCGTCGTGCCAGCGCAGCCCGCCGGCGATCTCGCGCGTGTACGGATCGACGACGAGCTTCGACGGGTTGAAGCGATGGCCGTCCTGCGGCCGGTAGGGTCCGTGCACGCGGTAGCCGTAGGCGAGGCCGGGGCGCGCCTCCGGCAGGTAGCAGTGCCAGACGTTGTCGGTGCGCTCGCGGATCTCGATCCTCTGGCGCTCGCGCCGCCCCGCGGCATCGAACAGGCACAGCTCGACCTTCTCGGCGTGCTCGGAAAACAGCGCGAAATTGACGCCCTCGCCGTCCCACGTCGCGCCCAGGGGATAGGGCGCGCCGCGCCACACCGCCTCGAGGGTCTGCGGCTCGCTCACTCCCCGCGGCCCCGCGGCCACCAGCGCTCGAGCAGCTGCGCGGCCCATTTCTGCCCGCCGATGCCGAAGGCGAGCGCCAGGCCCAGCACCACGCCGGCGAGGAGGATGAGGAAGCTGTGGCGCACGACGTCGCCGCCGATGCTCACCTGGTCGAGCGCCATCAGCACGACGAAGGCGATGATCGCGTACTGCGCCAGCTTGCCGAGCAGCTCGCCGTCCTTGATGCCGACGTTCCTGCAGTAGGTGGCGACCGTGTTGCCCACGAACATCGCGAAGTAGCCGCCGAAGGCGAACAGCAGCAGCGCGACGATCACCTTCGGCACGAACAGCACCACCTGGCCGAGGAGATCGGTGATGTAGGTGAGCCCGAGGCCGTTGAAGGCGATCACCAGCGCGATGAACACCACCAGCCAGTACACCAGCACGGCGAAGATTTCGGTGGTGTCGCTCTGGATGCCGCCCTGCTTGAGAAAGCCGTCCATGCCGGCGCGCTCGGTGAGCACGTTGAAGTTGATGGCGCGCAGGCCCCGGGCCACGGCGAAGCGCGCCAGGCGCGCCAGCAGCCAGCCGGCGATGAGCACGACGACCGCCAGCGCGAGCTTGGGCAGGAACACGCCGATCTGCGTGAGCACGGCGCGCATCGGTTCCAGAAATACGTTGATGTCCATGGCGTCTCCTCCAGTCCTGGCTAGCGCGCGATCGCGAGTATGCCCTGCAGCGGGATGTCGACCCAGCCCGGGCGGTTGCCGAGCTCGTAGCGCAGCTCGTAGAGCGCTTTTTCCAGCTCGAACAGCTCGAGCAGCTCGCGCATGTCGTCGAACGAGGCGTACAGGCCGCTCGCGCGCACCGCCTCCTCGTAGGCGCCGAGGAAGGTACGGCGCACGCGCGCTTCCCAGTCCTCGGCGTAGGGCGCGAGGCGCTCGTAGTCGTCGTGTCCCTCGAGCGCCTGGCGCAAGGCCGTCCAGCGCGCGTAGTTGAAGGAGCGCAGCATGCCCGCGACGTCCTTCAGCGGCGAGTGCTTGGCGCGGCGCTCCTCCATCGAGCGCGCGGGCTCGCCCTCGAAGTCGGTGATGACGAAGTCGAGCTTCTGCAGCAGCACCTGGCCGAGGTGATAGTCGCCGTGAAAGCGCGTCTTGTGCAGCGCGCCCTTCGGCAGGCGGGTGCCCTCGACGCGGCGCAGCAGCCGCTCGCGCAGCTCGAGGAGCTCGGCCGCGTCGTCGCGCGCCGGCGAGGTGAGCTGGCCGCGGCGCGCGGCGAGCAGGTCGAGCGTCTGCACGGCCTGCGCACGGATGCCCGCCTTCCACGCCGCGAAATCGCGCTCGGTCACGGGCTCCGGATCGAAGGCGGGGTCGCCGGTGCGCTCGCCAAGCGCGCAGTGCAGCTCGCCCGTGCGCGTGCCGAGCGTCTGCACGAGCGGCAGGTAGATGCCGTGGGCGTCCCCGGGAACGCCGGTGGCGCGCTGCTTTTCCAGGAACCGCACCAGGTATTCCACGGTGTGGCTCCAGCCGTCGCCCTGGTTGGGCACGTAGGCCTGCAGCAGGGCGAGCGTCATCAGCGTGCCGTCGGCCGCCGTGTACTCCACCGCGCCCGCCACCGGCACGCAGTTGCCGAAACGCACCTTCTCGGTGAGATGGCGCCCGACCTCGAACTCGGGATTCACCCCCGGGCGCACGCGGCGGTAGCCCTTCAGGAACAGGCGTTCGCCCAGCGTCACCACGGTATTGCTGCTTTGTGCCTTGGGCCGGCCCACGGGCAGCAGGTTGACGTCCTCGTAGGCGACCTCGGCGAAGGCGCGCGTCGGCGTGAAGCGCACCGTGCCCTGCGCGCCTGCAAGCTCGCGCCCGGTGCCGATGGCCTGCACCACCGCGCGGCAGAAGGCCTCGTCGGCAAAGGCGTCGGCCATGATGCCGACGCTCGCCTGCTGGCGCACCTTGGCGATGGCGGAGCCGCCGAGCGCCTTCACGCGCTCCTCCTCGCGGTCTTCCCAGGCGAGCGTGAGCGGCGCGAAGTAGCGCGCGGGCTCGGCACCGCCCTCGACCTCGATGAACGCAAACAGGGTGCTGGCGCGGCCCGCTTCTTCCCACAGCGCCCAGTCGCCGAGCCGCACGCGCGCGCCGGCCTCGCCCTTCGACCCGTACCAGCGCTGCCCCTCGAGCCAGCCCGGCAGCACCTGCGTCTCGAAATGCTCGCGCGTCTTTACCGCCATGTTGATGCGCCACGGCACCACGCGGTCGCGGAAAAAGCTGGTCCAGCCGTCGAACATCACCAGCATCGGCAGGTCCTCGCGTGTCAGCACTTCGGCGTGCCACACCGGCGCCGGTGCGTCCGTGGCGAGGCGAAACCAGTAGAAGCCGCACCCCGGCAGCGTGAGCAGGTAGGGCAGCTCGCCGATCGGCGGAAACACCGTGCGACCCATCAGCTCCACCGGCACGCGACCCTTGAAGCGCCTGAGGTCCAGCTCCACCGGCTGCGCCGTGCGTCCGAGGTTGGCGACGCACAGGATCACCTCCTCGCCCAGCTCCCGCACGTAGGCGAGCACCTTGCGGTTGCCGGCGCGCAGGAACGAGAGCTTGCCGCGGCCGAAGGCCCGGCTCGTCTTGCGCACGGCGAGCAGGCGCCGCATCCAGTTGAGAAGCGAGTTGGGCTCGCGCGACTGCGCCTCGACGTTCACCGCCTCGAAGCCGTAGATCGGGTCCATGATCGGCGGCAGGTACAGGCGCTGGGGATCCGCGCGCGAGAAGCCGGCGTTGCGGTCCGGGCTCCACTGCATGGGCGTGCGCACGCCGTTGCGGTCGCCGAGGTAGATATTGTCGCCCATGCCGATCTCGTCGCCGTAGTAGACGATCGGCGAGCCCGGCATGGTGAGCAGCAGGCTGTTCATCAGCTTGATGCGGTCGATGTCGTTCTCGAGCAGCGGCGCGAGGCGCCGGCGGATGCCGAGGTTGATGCGCGCGCGCGTGTCCGCCGCGTAGGTGCGGTACATGTAGTCGCGCTCCTTGCTGGTCACCATCTCGAGCGTCAGCTCGTCGTGGTTCC
>Ga0326597_10001380_pt1 | contig 39585 bp, 52 predicted proteins | sample RVTome_12_FD_203789 | JGI IMG/M metagenome (GOLD analysis project Ga0326597, IMG submission 203789) | Soil microbial communities from uranium-contaminated site in the Upper Colorado River Basin, Wyoming, United States - RVT100D185 | ecosystem: Environmental > Terrestrial > Soil > Contaminated >... | reverse complement strand
TGATTGAACACATCCGGTGGCGTTGCTTTCAATGTGTCGAGTGCAACATTTTCGCGCTTGCGGAAATCCGGCGTGAGGACCTCAATGGTGATACCGGGCACTTGCTCACGCACGGCGTGGATACAGGCGGCGAAATGTGCAGCGCCGCCATCTTTCAAATCATCGCGATCCACCGATGTAATCACGACATATTTCAGGTTCATTAATTTAATGGCATGGGCAAGATTTGCAGGTTCATTTTCATCCAGTGGTTTTGGTTTCCCATGCGCGACATCACAGAACGGACAACGGCGCGTGCAAAGATCGCCCATGATCATGAACGTCGCGGTACCGTGTGCAAAACATTCGCCAAGATTGGGACATGCGGCCTCTTCGCACACCGTATGTAATTGGTGTTCTCTCAAAAGCGCCTTCAGCCGGATGACATTCGGATCGGTGGGCGCCCTGGCGCGGATCCAGGCGGGTTTGCGTGGCAACGGCCCTTCTGCGGCGATGACCTTGATCGGGAAACGTGTCTTCAGTTTCCCGCGTTGATCTGGCGATGGTTTGTGTTGTGGTTCGTTCTGCATTATTAATTAAAGAGAAAAAGGATTGAATTATTCCCTCATCCTAACCTTCTCCCAGAGGGAGAAGGAACACTTTGCCCTCTCCCTTCGGGACAAATCCACCGTGAGCGGATTTGGTCGAGCAAAGCTCGCCCAGAGGGGGGGCGGACAGGAAAGTCCGTCCACAAAGGGCTGTGGTGAGGGACGAAAATACTATTGCTTATGTATTTAAATGTTGTCATGCCGCCTGAGGGTGAAATTCTGTTCTCCGCAATTCATGCCCTGCATAGCCGAGGTTGTCCATGAGATATGGCAACAGACAGTCAAATGTCTCATTAATATTCATCCCGCAACCAAGATCGTTTAACTGGGTCACCTGTAAATCAGGATAACCGCAGGGATTGATTTGCAGATATGGCGCAAGGTCCATGTCGACATTCAATGCAAGGCCATGATAGCTGCAACCGCGCCTGACCCGGATACCCAGGGCGGCGATCTTTTTTCCAGCCACATAAACACCAGGTGCGCCTGATTTACGTTCCGCACCAATGTTTAAGCTATCGCACATATTGATAACTGCCTGCTCAAGCTGATACACAAATTTTTTCACGGTGATGCCTTTGCGCCGGAGATCGAGCAACAGATAAACGACAAGCTGGCCCGGGCCATGATAGGTCACCTGCCCGCCCCGATCGGTCTGGATGACGGGAATATTCCCTGCCTGAAGTATATGTTCCTGCTTGCCGGCAAGCCCGAGGGTAAAGACCGGCGGATGCTCCAGACACCACAGTTCATCCGGCGTATCAATATTGCGTTGATCGGTGAAACCGGTCATTAAACGACAGGTCTTCTGATAATCACAAAGATCAAACTGCCTGATAATCAGGTCATTCATCACTGGATCACAGGGCCACCAGCACCCTTTCGTTTGCCGTCAATTCCATATAAATATTATCAAGCTGTTCCCAGCTCCTTGCCTCGATGGTGACGGTCACCGAGACAAAGCGGCGGCCGCGGCTGTGCCGGGTCTTGACGGAACCGTCGTTAAATTCAGGGGAATGTTTGCGGATAATCCCGACAATCAGGGAATCAAAATCATCAGTTGCCTTGCCCATCGCCTTGATCGGGTACCGGCAGGGGAATTCCATAACTGCTTCATTAGAGTTATCCATATATTCAACATCTTGCTTATCATTATGCTGTTTTAAAGACTAACATATCGCTAATCCTATGGCTCTCAAAAACAACCAGACGCTGGCTGAATTACAGGCAACCTGGATTCGAAACGGCAGGCTGGAATGGATTGGTCTGCGGCCTGCACACCGGCGGGACATTATTGGCACAGAACAAGCCACGTTGATCGCAGGGAAAGGCATACTAAGCGATCACTATGCAGAACATACCGATACCGGACAACGGCAGGTGACCCTGATACAGGCGGAACACCTTCCTGTCATTGCTGAGCTCTGCGGTTGTGACGCTATCAGGCCTGCACAGTTACGTCGCAACCTGCTGGTGTCGGGAATCAACCTGCTGACACTCAAGGACATGGTATTCAGGCTGGGAGAGGCGCTGCTGGAAGGGACAGGTGAGTGTCATCCTTGCTTATGGATGGAAGAAAATCTGGGTCCGGGTGGTTATAATGCCGTTCGGGGCCACGGCGGCATTACTGCCAGGGTAATACAAGGAGGGAAAATTACCGTAGGTGACCTGCTTATACCCGAGAATAACGGTTAAAATATAAAATCATATTTCCTTAACGATTGACATTTATGCGGATACAGCACAAATTCACTTTTGGTCTATAACACAAATACATGGGGAGACTGGCAATGGCGGACGTAAAAGAAAATGTAAAAAACGTTGATACCTGGTTACGTGGTTTGTTCATCTTGATCTTCGCTGTCTTTTTTTATTTCCTGTGCGGAATAATCTGGTTGCTGGTGTTGGTCCAGTTTATTTTCAAAGTAACCACAGGGAACCTGAATGCCCAGCTCGAACAATTCAGCGGGGGCCTGGTGCAATATGCACTTCAAATCCTGAATTACGTCACCTTCCGGTCGGAAGAACGGCCATTTCCATTCAGCCCCTGGCCAAGCGGGAAATCGGGATAGAGAACAAGGAGCATTAATCTCGACTGAGGTTAAGGTACAAAACCAGCCATCGTTGAAAACGGCTGGGGGGGTATAAGACTAATTTCCAGTCTTTTGGATAATCAGGCGGGCATTACACGCAGGCTGGCTTTACCCTTTTGTGCAATGTGTCAAAAGCATATAAAAATAGAATGATATTTATTCTATAATGCTATAAAAATATAGGTAATCATTACTTTTAATTATAGATATTATCCGCTACATTTGCGCCCCTGAAGTTTACCCCTGCACAAGAACCCACGTTGTAACAGGCATTTACCGCGAGGCATAGAGATTGGCGTCAATTCCTGACATTGCTGAAGACAACACCCTTATGCTGGGCATACCAGGGTTTACCTATGCCGATCTGTATCAGCCGTCACGCCTCTGTGACCTGCTTGAGGCCTTTGATATATCGGTAAAAAAAGCAGATTTAGCCCTTTTTAGTGATTATCAGGCGTACCGCAATTGCCTTGGACAAGGCATGACGCCCCAGGCGATCTCTGAACTTTTGGTGCGCATTGCACCCTACGTCGGTCAATTTATAGCCCGCCTGTTTAAAATTGAAGGGGAACATGCTGCCCAAAAAGCTGCTATTCGCGATGAAGTCGACAATATATTCGTCTTTCGCAACGAGATCACTGCCAGGCTGCAGACCACCTATAAAGATGTGGATATCTCTGGCTGGGATATCCAGGAAATACGGAGGAACCTGGATCTTTTAATACACGTTGCCTTCCCGGAGGCTGATAAAGATCCTGATCCGGAACTCCGGCTCTGCCGCGTTGGCGCCAAACTCGTACATCTCTCTAACCATTACAGATCACTGGCCAAGGGAAAGCATGACGAATATCCCAATGCGGATGCACATGCAGCAGCAATACGGAAAAGATTAAGTGAAGATACAGGGGCCCGGAAAACATTTGCCAAGGCCCTGGCTGAGGCAGATTCACCCGGGTTTATCGACAGCTTGCTGGATGTGGTACAGCGCTGGAGTTACGCTGTTCAACACGACCCTGTCCTTGCCAAAACTATATCCGGCTGGGTCAGCTTCAAATCGCCGAAAAAGACCGATTTTCAGCATCTTGTTCATCATGAAACCAGACAGCATAAGGGATTTACCACCTGGTCAGGGCCACCTACGGAGCATCGGCGCCGCGACGGGTTTGCCCTGACCGATCCCCGTTTCAACCAGCGCCAGGTCTTGTATGAAGTTGATCACTGTATCTATTGCCACGACCGGGATACCGATTCCTGCTCCAAGGGCATGCGCAACAAGCGCGGCGGTGATTTCAAGAAAAACCCCCTGGGTGTGACTATTATCGGCTGTCCGCTGGGCGAGAAGATCTCGGAAATGCATGTCATCAAGCGTCAGGGCGATAATATCGGCGCCCTCGCACTTGTTACCATTGATAACCCCATGTGCCCCGGGACCGGTCACAGGATCTGCAACGACTGTATGAAAGGATGCATCTATCAGAAAACAGAGCCGGTCGATATCCCGCAGATTGAGACGAATGTCCTGACTGATGTGCTGTTCATGCCCTACGGTTTCGAGATCTACAGCCTGTTGACCCGCTGGAATCCCCTGAACGTCAAACGTCCTTACGCTTACCCCTATAACGGCAAGAATGTCCTCATCGTGGGCATGGGGCCTTCGGGGTATACCCTGGCCCATTATCTTACCAATGAAGGCTTCGGGGTGGTGGGTATTGATGCCCTGAAGATTGAACCACTGCCTGTGGAACTGACTGGCAAGGACGGTGTACTACCTAAACCCATTAAGGACTTCAAAGTTCTTTATGAGGATCTGGACAAGCGCATGCTCGCCGGTTTCGGTGGCGTTGCAGAATATGGCATTACCGTACGCTGGGATAAAAATTTCCTCAAGGTCATCTATCTGGCACTCGCGAGACGCAATACCTTCCGCTGTTTCGGCGGCGTACGTTTTGGAGGCACGATTACGATCGAAGAGGCCTGGAACATCGGCTTTGATCACATTGCTGTTGCCAGCGGTGCCGGGAAACCCACGATTATTGGTCTGAAAAATAATCTTATCCGTGGCATCCGTAAGGCCTCGGACTTTCTTATGGCCCTGCAACTCACCGGCGCGGCGAAGGAATCATCACTCGCCAATCTACAGGTCCGTCTCCCGGCTGGGATCATCGGCGGGGGTCTGACTGCGCTTGATACAACCACTGAAGTAACTGCTTACTATATAGTTCAAGTAGAAAAAATATTGTATCGCTACGAAACGCTGGTTGCAAAAAGAGGAGAGGATGCCGTTCGTGTTTTGTATGATAAAGAAGAACTCGGGATTCTGGACGAATTTCTTGAACATGGTCACGCTGTGCAGGCCGAACGTAAACGTGCTGCACGAACAGGAGAAAAACCTGATTTCCAGCCGTTAATCGAGCAGTGGGGCAGCGTCACCATGTTCTATCGCAAGGGCATCAAGGACGCGCCCGCTTATCGCCAAAGCCATGAAGAGATTCACGCGGCCCTGCAGGAGGGGATCCAACTCGCCGAGGGCATGAATCCACTGGAGGCCATCCCTGATGAATACGGCGCCCTCAGGGCGGTCAGGTTCGATAAATTGGCGGAAAAGGAAGGCAAATGGATAAGCGAAGGGAATGAGATTGAAGTCCCATTAAAGAGCCTCTTCATCGCTGCCGGTACTTCACCCAATACCATTTACGAGCAGGAACACCCCTATAGCTTCAGAATGGATGAGCGGTTTTTCCAGCGTTATGAACCGCACTGGAATGGCGCCGAGTTACCTGAATTGATACCCATGGATGATACTGCCATACCCAAGATAGGAAGGCCTGCTCCACTGACTTCGTATCACAAGAACGGTAAATACATTTCTTTCTATGGAGATAATCATCCGGTCTATGCAGGCAGTGTGGTCAAAGCCATGGCCAGCGCCAGGGATGGTTATCCTTATGTAGTAAAGCTCTTTGAAAAAGAGCTGCGGGTACTGGATGTCAAATTTCAAAACGAGCGGGATCAGAAGCTCAGGCAATTGTTCAAACAATTGGATAAAGAATTAACGGCGACGGTGGTAGAGGTCAATCGACTGACGCCGACCATTATCGAGGTTATCGCCAGAGCCCCGATGCAGGCGCGCAAATTCCATCCGGGACAATTTTACCGTGTCCAGAATCTCGAAAGTATGGCCCCTGTCATCCAGGGCACCGTCCTTGCAGCAGAAGGTCTGGCCCTGACAGGGGCGTGGGTTGATAAGGAACAAGGTCTGATATCCCTGATAGCACTGGAGATGGGCAGCTCATCCAAACTCTGCGCCCTGTGGAAACCGGGTGATCCCCTGGTCGTGATGGGCGTTACCGGGACACCTACCGAGATTTGTCAGAACAAAATAGTGATGCTGGTGGGGGGCGGCCTGGGTAATGCCGTACAATTCTCCATCGGTAAGGCCTTGCGTGCCGCGGGAAACAGGGTGATTTACTTTGCCGGTTATAGAAAACCCGTCGATGTCTTTAAGGTAAAGGACATTGAGGCCGCATCTGATGTTATCGTCTGGGCTGTGGATCCGGCCCCGGATGTACAACCGTTCACGCCCACCCGTAAACAGGATAAAACCTGTATAGGCAATATCATTGATGCCATAGAGGCCTATGGGAGGGGCGATCTGGGCGATACCGGCATTAAATTATCTGCTGTCGATCACATTATCGTTATCGGCTCGGACCGGATGATGGCAGCGGTCAAGGAGGCCCGTCATGGCCGGCTGAGACCCTATCTGAAGCCCGGCCATACGGCGATTGCCTCCATCAATTCCCCCATGCAATGCATGATGAAGGGCGTGTGCGCGCAATGTCTCTGCAAACATGTTGATCCACATACCGGCGAGGAATACTTTGTATATTCCTGTTATAACCAGGATCAGGAACTGGACCGTGTGGATTTTCCGAATCTGAATGCCCGCCTGCGTCAGAATACAGTCCAGGAAAAGCTTTCTAACATGTGGCTGGATTACCTCCTGGAATTGCAACCCTGAATACCCGCCTGTATAGCAAGGGAAAATATCACTATCCGATATGAAATCTGCCTAGACAGTCCGTAAAACGCGTATTTGCATGTATGCCTTTATGGCAAACGTCAAATTCTGCATTTTTTATTGCCGGGATTAGCGTTATTATAATAAGCGGAATGTCACGGTTAACGCAGTGCTTGCCAAAATACCGGAAAATTCTAGTATTAGGCAGATAATAATAAGGGACCCCCAGATAATGTCGGCGGCGGATGCAGGATTATGAAAGAACAACTTAACGACCCCAAAATACTCCGGAATATACCCATTTTCAAAACTCTGACTGAAATGCAGTTGGAACATATATTGAAGGCGCCGGAAAACCGGATTGAAGAATATGCCCCGAAAAAAATGATTATCCGGGAAGCTGAAATCGGTGACTGTATGTATATCATACTTGAGGGCACTGCCGAGGTATCCATCCGTGGCGGGTCGGGAAATCGTGAAATTTCCATAGCCACGTTGAGGGCGGGTGATTTCTTTGGAGAACAATCAATCCTGCCTGAAGGATCAGGACGGCGTAACGCAACAGTTAAAGCTTTTCATCAAATAAAGGTATTCAGGATCGACAAGAAGTATGTACTGTTGAGTGTCAAACGTGATGACACTGTGGATGAATCAGAAGAACCGACAGAGATCAATTATCTAAAACTGGAACCGGATGAAGTTCGTGACACGATCAGGAAACTGCGGTTATTCAAGAGCCTTAGTTATAATGAATTAGCCACGATCAGAAACTGGACTGAGGTGATAACCGTTGGGCCAGGTGATTTTGTGCTGAAGGAATCCCAGCCTGGTGAGCACATGTATGTGATTCTGGACGGGGTAGTCGAGGTATTTACCCTCGACAATGACGGCAAGATTGTCATACTGGCAACGCTGAAAAGCGGAGATTATTTCGGTGAACAGGCGCTTATGCCTGACAGCAAAGGTAAACGCAGTGCATTCGCAAGGACAGATAATGCATCGCGTCTGATAAAAATACCCAAGGAATATTTCACACTGGTGTTAAACCGGGACAGTGAACTGGCTAAAGAACTGAAAAAGGTTCATGAAGCACAAAAGCAGAAACTGAAAAACATACAACAAAGCTGAATTTGACTAGTGACTAGTGATTAGTGACTAGTAACATTGCACCTACTCCTGTTTCATCAATTATTTTCATCCGTTTCCCAGGATTATTACTGTTTATTAATATATTCACATGAAGGCACTGGAGATACACAATCTCAAAAAAACCTATGCCAATGGCGTACAGGCGCTGAAAGGCATCGACCTTGAAGTTTCTGAGGGTGATTTCTTTGCCCTGTTGGGACCGAATGGCGCCGGAAAGTCCACGACCATTGGAATTATTACTTCCCTCGTAAAGAAATCAGGGGGAAAGGTTTTTGTATATGGATATGACCTTGATACACATAGTGTTGACGCGAAATCCTTGATTGGTATTGTCCCGCAGGAACTCAATTTCTCACAATTTGAGTCCTGTATTGAAATTGTGGTGAACCAGGGGGGATTCTATGGGATCAGCAGGAAACTTGCACGCGAGCGCGCGGAAAAGTATTTGCGTCAGCTGGGTCTTTGGGAAAAAAGATATGATCTCTCAAGAACATTATCCGGTGGTTTAAAACGGCGTTTGATGATTGCCCGTGCCCTTATACATGAACCGAAATTATTAATCCTTGACGAACCCACGGCCGGAGTCGACGTGGAACTTCGACGCTCCATGTGGAAATTTTTAAGAGATCTTAATAATCAAGGCATAACGATTGTTCTTACGACACACTACCTGGAAGAAGCCGAGAATTTGTGCAAAAACATTGCAATCATCGACCTGGGCAACATCATTGAAAATACCTCGATGAAATATCTGCTTGGCAAGCTAAATACAGAAACATTTGTGTTTGATCTGAAAGATCCTCTTGAAAAAAAACTTTCTCTACCGGATTTTATACTCAATGTACCTGATGCAATGACGATCGAAGTTGAGATCAGAAGGGATCAAAACCTCAATGAATTGTTTGATGTGTTTTCAAGAGAAGGAATTTATATAAACAGTATGCGAAACAAACACAATCGTTTGGAAGAATTATTTATCAGACTTTTAGATAAAAATAACAGTTAAAACTTATTATTAATTTTATCATGAATCGCAAGGTTTATCTGACAGCTTACAATACAATAGTTATCAAGGAAGTTGGCCGGTTCGTCCGGATTTGGATACAAACTATTCTCCCGCCAGCGATAAGTATGACGCTGTATTTTGTCATCTTTGGTAATTTAATCGGGCCTCGCATTGGCCAGATGTCCGGATTCACCTATGTTGAATATATTGCTCCCGGACTGATCATGATGTCGATAATCAATAACAGCTATGCCAATGTGGTCTCTTCCTTTTTCGGCGCGAAATTTCAACGGCATATTGAAGAGATGCTGGTTGCACCTATTCCGAATTTTGTCATTCTCGGCGGTTACATCACGGGCGGGATCGTACGCGGGGTTATTGTGGGAATCGTTGTGACTATTGTCGCATTGTTCTTCACAAAACTGCATATTACCCATTACATGATTGTCATATCGATTGTCATCATGACATCGATACTTTTTTCGCTGGGTGGACTCATTAACGGAATCTTTGCAAAAAAATTTGATGATATCTCCATCGTACCAACATTCATCCTGACACCATTGATCTATCTTGGCGGGGTTTTTTACTCAATTGACCTGTTGCCGGAATTCTGGCAAACCGTTTCTAAATTTAATCCGATACTCTATATGGTGAATGCGTTTCGTTATGGCCTGCTTGGCGTGTCAGATATTAATATCGTGACAGCCTTTACTATCATAACAATCTTTATAATTATACTGTTCTATTTCAGCCTGTATCTGCTTAACACCGGGAAAGGGATAAAAACCTGACAGTCTGCTGATATCCAAATACCTAGAATTTACCCTTTAATCGTTCAATTATCTCCTTAGTAAATTCTTTGGTCCCCAAGCGCCCGCCAATATCTGCCGTGCATACACCATCTGCAATACAGGACAGCATGGCAAGCCGCAATTCATGACCAACATCATAGCGGTCGATGTGATCAAGCAGCATGCCAAAGGCAAGAAGAATGGCCGCGGGATTGCATTTATTCTGGCCGGCAATGTCAGGAGCGGTGCCACCAGCAGGGTCAAACATGGCGATGTCAACCTTATCGTCCTCGGTAAAACTGAAGTTTCCACTTGCCCCTGTTCCAATACTCCCGATCAGGCCACTCGCCATATCTGAGAGGAAATCGCCGTATTCATTCAGCACCAATACGATTTGATATTTATCAGGATTTAATATGATCTTGGCCAGCAATGCGTCGAATAATTCCACGTTATGTTTGATATCCTTGTAATCCTGATGCACCTCTTCAACAATGGATTGAAACAAACCGTCCGTAGCGCGTTGTATGGTGTGTTTTGATGATGACGTTACCCTCAATGATTTTTTTCTGGCCAATTCAAATGCATATGTAGCCGCGTGTCTGCATGGTTTCCTCTCCACAATCCTTATTGATACCGCGGCGTCCTTGCCTATCATGCGTCCCGGATCATCATAAGTTCCACCCGTCGCGATCCTGACAATATACAGGAATACATCTCCCTTGAAGTTTGACTGAATGCCTTTTATGGAGATAACAGGTCGCAGGATGACACTAAAATCGCATCTGCGGCGTATGATTGCGTTCGGGCTGGATGTCCTGGTAATTGTTGGATACTTAAATGCCAGCTTGGTTTGTTGCATCGATTCAATGACTTTATCAAACAAATCACGATCACCGCTCTCGCGATTTTCCACAGTTAAATCAAAAGGTATGAAATTAAAATCCAATGGTAAAGCATCAGCGACTGCATACACTGACTCACGCAGTTCAGGACCAATACCATCCCCCAGCAATTCGGTTATCTTGATTTTTTTCATTTCAATCACACCTGTGAGCAATATTTATTAATTACCATATATCACCTGTTTCCTTCACCCCTGTAGATACAGCCAGAGGTACATGTCTCTCCCACAACTATAGATGATAATTCCGCCAACTGAGGTTTAAGTTTCTGCCAGATCCAGCGCGCCAGATTCTCGCTCGTCGGATTTTCCAGTCCGTTAATATCATTCAGAAAACGGTGATCCAGTGCCTCAAATACCGGCTTGATATGTGTGCCGATATCAGCAAAATCCATGACCCAACCGAGATGTTCATCTACCGGACCGGTGACATGCACTTCAATGCGAAATGAATGGCCATGCAATCTCTTACACTTGTGATTATCGGGTAAATTCGGTAAAAGATGAGCTGCCTCAATTGTAAATACCTTATATAGTTCCATCAGATTATACCAACGTTTCCTGCCACCGATCTCAAACACCTGTAATCATTAATTACTGACTGTCATATTTTTCTTGAATTCCTGGTAGATATCCATGGCCTTGCCCCACATTTTACCGGGCCGGCCATTTCCTATAGTTTTTCCATCGAGTTCAATAACCGGGACAATTTCCCATGTTGAACTGGTGATCCAGATTTCATCCGCACTAACAAGTTCTTTCCTGGAAATTTTAATCTCCCTGCACGGAATACCTGTCCCAATCAGCAATTCGATAACAAGATCACGTGTAATCCCCGGCAATATATTGTCACCTTTGGGCGGTGTTTTGACTACACCCTGCTGCACAATAAATACATTACTCGCCGCGCCTTCAGTGACAAAATCATCTTTGAGTAATATCGCCTCAGTCGCATCTTTTTCAGCAGCCTCGTACCGCAACAAAACACTGGGCAAAAGAGTAATCGCCTTGATATGACACCACTTCCAACGGATATCCTCACATGTAACTGCCCTGATACCATTGGAATAATCACATTTAATCAAGGGCTTGCACATGGCAAATATGGTTGGTTTCGTTGCCAGACTGATGGAGTGATCACGCTCAGAAACACCTCTTGTGATTTGCACATAGAGTGATTGATTATCTTCGGGACATCGTTCAACCAAAGTCATCAGGATCACACGCCATTGTTCCAGAGTAAGTGGGTTTAGCATATGAATCGACGTCAGACTGTTATCAAGCCTGTTAAGATGTTCATTAAGTCGAAATATTTGCCGCCTGTACACAGGCAAGACTTCATAAACACCATCGCCGAATGTAAATCCACGATCCAGTACTGAAATCCTGGCATCTTCCAGTGGAAGGAATTCACCGTTGAGATAGACAATAGCCATGTGTAATTATTGTAAAATCATGCGAATATCATCTTTTAAGCGGCTGAATAATCCACCCTGTGCAATGGATTGCATGGCAAACAACGGCCTGCTAACGATTTCCTTATCAGAGAGTATTAATTTCACTTTACCTTTTTCATCACCTTGTGCAATCGGCGCAATCATTCTTTCAGGTAAATCAAATACTGTATTTATGTTCTCGAATTGACCCCGGGGGATTGTGATATAGAGATCTCCTGTCAGGCCCAACCCTACACTGTCCGTGTCTCCTTTCCAAATTTTTGCCGTTGTCAGAATCTCGTTCGCACTAAACAGCTTTCTTGTCTCATAAAAACGAAAACCATATTTTAATAATGCCAGACTAGTCTCTGTGCGTGCCTTTTCTCCTTTTGAGCCCATAACGACACTGATAAGACGCATGTCATCCCGCTTTGCAGAGGTAACAAGACAATATCCGGCTTCTTTAGTATGTCCGGTTTTTATTCCATCTACTGTTTTATCAAGCCAGAGCAGGCTGTTTCGATTCTGCTGGGTGATACCGTTATAGGTAAACTCCCTTTCAGAATGCAGCGCGTAGATATCCGGAAAATCTCTTATTAATGCAGCAGCAAGTATTGCCATATCATAGGCGGTCGTATAATGCTGTTCATTAGGCAGTCCGGAACTGTCAGTGAAATGGCTGTTTGTTAATCCCAATCGGCTGGCATGTTGATTCATTAGCTCCGCAAATACATCTTCATCTCCTGATATATATTCAGCTAATGCAACACTGGCATCATTTCCTGACTGTATGATAATACCTTTTAACAAATCGCCCACTGTAACCTCCTTATTAACCTCTATAAACATCCTGGAACCCAGCATACGCCAGGCCTTTTCACTCACAACCACTTTGTCATCAAGATGAATCTTGTTTTCCGCCAATTCATTGGCAGCAACATAAATCGTCATCATTTTTGTAAGGCTGGCGGGAGGAATTCTCTGATCAATATTTTCAGACGCTAATAATTGTCCGCTGTCAAAATCCATAATCAAATAGGCGCTGGCGTCTATTTTCGGTGGTGCGGGTATGGCTGCTGTCTCTGCAAATGTGGATTTACAAAAGATGATTTGTAAAATAAGTAAAATTAAACAATTAATTTTCATATTGGTCGATGATACTCTGAAAAAAACCAGGGGTTGATATTATTCTTTTAGGTCAACATCAATCGATGACAACCTGGTGATCATTGATACCAAGTTGAGCAAGCTGATCTACTATTTTATCTGCATTATCGATACTTACTAATGGGCCGATCCGGACACGGTATAACGTTTGACCTCCGACAACTGCCTGACTGATATTGACAAGTTGCTGACCAATGCTTCCAAGTTTCTTCCTTAATTCCTCGGCATTTACAAGTTGGGAAAATGCGCCCACCTGGATATAAAAACCTGATACCCCGCCTTTCTCCAAAGATACAGTTCTAACCGGGGCGCCCTTTCCAGGATAATTTGCAGGATCTATTGCGCGGACTTCAACCAGACCGGTACCGTTGGCAATTATCCCCAATTTTGATGCCGCAGTATAGGACAAATCTATAATGCGATTATCATGAAAAGGACCCCTGTCATTCACCCTTACAATAACCCTTTTACGATTTTCAAGATTGGTAACCTCAGCGTAAGTAGGTAATGGCAGCATTTTATGCGCTGCGGTCATTGCATACATATCATAAGTTTCACCACTTGAAGTACGCCGTCCATGAAATTTTTTTCCATACCAGGATGCAATTCCACTTTCAACAAATCCTGCACTACCTTTCATCACATAATAACGTTTTCCATAAACAGTATATGATTCTGGATTTCCATAGGGACTGCGTTGTTCTACGCGAGGAATTGCATCCGGTATTGACGATGTATCGATCGATCCGGTTGGTGCGCTGTCGCGTTCCAGGCTTATTCCGCACGCGCATGTTATTAAGGATAAAATCACCAGCGCGATCGTATTAAAAGCTTTATGCAAACGGGTAATGAAATATTTATTTAAATATCGCAACTTTATTTTCATATCTCCTCAGGATTTCATCTGAAAGCTGATAGACAGCCATTGCATAAAGTACGCTGTGATTATAGCGCGTAATAACATAAAAATTATTCAGGCCCAGCCAAATCTCCTCACCTTCTGAAGTATCCAGCCTCAGAAGTTTCAGCAATGCTTCAGGGGGAACATATTCTGGTTGGTTAATACCGTATTTTTTAAGTTCATCCGCCCTGATATGCGGTTCCGGATCATCATTGAGTATTTCAACATATTGATTGCTCTGTATTTCTGCCGGCACGGCAATCATTTCACCCATTTCCCAGCCATATTGATTGAAATAATTAGCAACGCTGCCAATTGCATCAACCGGATTATTCCAGATATCGATTTTACCATCGTCATCAAAATCAATCGCATAACGTCTGTAACTGCTCGGGATGAATTGCGGAATACCCATTGCGCCCGCATATGATCCTTTAATGGATAAAGGGTCAATACCTTGTTCGCGTGTTAATAATAAATATTCTTCCAGTTCATTACGGAAAAAATCACTGCGTTCCGGATAATGAAACGCGAGTGTTACCAGGGCGTCCATCACCCTGTCCTTGCCGGTAGACTGTCCATAACGGGTCTCAACACCAATGATCGCAACGATGATATGTGCCGGCACACCATAAAGCTGATCTGCTCTTTTCAATGCGGTCTGATATCTTTCCCAGAAGATCAGACCCTGTTCTATACGATCGGGCTGAAGAAAAAGCGTCCGATATTCATACCAGGGCAGTTTTTCCGCCGGGCGGGAAATTGCCTCCAATACTCTCTGTGAAAGCTTCACCTGGCTGAATAAAGAATGTAATTTATCAGCATCATACTGGTAGCTTGCAACCATATTTTCTATGAATTGGTTTATTGAATTCTGATCGAGAACATCCGCATGGGAGGCGTTTATCAGCAGCAGATACGATATTAAAAAAATCTTGAGCGATTTATACATGATTCAGACAAGGATCTATTCAGACAGCATTCTGCGGTGAGTATGAACGGACATCAGAATACCGAATGCTATCATCAACGTCACAACAGATGTCCCGCCCAGGCTGATGAGTGGCAAAGGTACGCCCACAACAGGTAATTGGCCCGTTGCCATACCCATATTGACTAAAATATAAACAAAAAACGTCAGGATCAGTGCTGAAGCCAGAAGTTTCCCGTACGTCTGCTGCGCTGAAATCGCGATGTGCAGGCCCCGGATAATAATAAACATATAAATAGATATCAATAACAACACCCCCATTAGGCCGAATTCTTCACTGAACACAGCAAATATAAAATCAGTTGAACGCTCCGGAAGAAATTCAAGGTGGGACTGCGTTCCATTCAGCCATCCCTTGCCATATAACCCCCCTGATCCAATGGCGATTGTTGATTGGATGATATGATAACCTGCGCCCAATGGATCCTGCTCCGGATTAAGAAATGTCAATACTCTGCGCCTTTGATAATCATGCATGAAATGCCATAATACAGGTGCTGCTAACGCCATAAATATCGTCAAGGTGGAAATCCATCGCCAGCTTATCCCGGAGATAAATAACACTGAAAATCCGGCAGCGGCCACAAGCAATGCTGTCCCGAGATCCGGTTGTTTTGCAATTAAAGCAACCGGCACAACAATAACCAGACATGAGACAAATAGAGGACCGGGTGTTGGAGGCAGTCTTCTGCTGGCAAACAACCAGGCAAGTACCATAGGGACAGCCAGTTTCATGAGTTCCGATGGTTGAAAACGGAATAAACCAAGATCAAGCCAGCGTTGTGCCCCTTTCCCGACATGGCCTGCAACTAGTACAAGAATGAGCAGACCCACGCCAAATAAATAGATCCACAATGACCAGCGTTCAATTTGCTCCGGGGGTAATTGTGCTATAGCAAGCATCAATAACAGTGCGATCGCCATACGCATTGCCTGTCTTAATACAATATTTAAATCCTGACCACTTGCACTGTATAACACAACAAGACCGATACCACACAGAATCAGTGATCCGAACAAAAGAGGGATATCAATATGCAGCCGTTGTGCTAAGGTCTTGTCTTCCATCTATCCTGAATCTGAATGTTGATTCAATAAATAATGATCAAATAATTGCCTGGCAATGGGCGCGGCACTTCTTGAACCGCTTCCACCATTTTCAACAATAATCGCGACGGCAATCTTTGGTGCATCGGCTGGAGCAAATGCAATAAATAATGCATGGTCCTGCAGTTCTTCCGGAATTTCTTCTTTTTTATATTGTTCATCCTGTGCAACGCCGATTACTTGTGCAGTCCCGGTCTTCCCCGCAAATTTGTAGGGTGCATTCAAACCGCTCTGCCTGGCGGTACCGCGATCACCATGTACAACATCAATCATGGCATTGATTACTTCATTCCAATGTGAAAGATCATAAATTGATACCTGGCGATTAGGCCGATTTTCCAATATCTGAACATCATGAGTTATCGGATCTTTTGCCTCATATGCCAGATGTGGAGATATTAATTTGCCATGATTGGCAAGCGTTGCTGTGGCAGTTGCCAATTGTATAGGCGTCACTAATATAGAACCCTGGCCAATTCCGGCAATCAGCGTTTCGCCTGGATACCAGGGCTGATGATAGACTGCACGCTTCCATTCGGCAGAGGGGACCAATCCGGGTGCCTCGCCACTGATATCGATACCCGTCTTGCTGCCAAAACCAAAGTCAGTCAACACCTTGTGGATACGTGTTATGCCCAGATCATTGGCAAGGGAATAAAAATAAACATCGCAAGACTGTGTAATGGCATTTTTCAGGTTCATATGTCCATGACCACCTTTCTTCCAGTCGCGATACCGGTGTTCACTGCCTTTCAGTGAATACCAGCCCGGACACCATGTCTCCTGATTAAGTTGTCGTACCCCAAAGGTGAGTGCCGCAATCCCGAAAAACGGCTTTATAGAAGAACCCGGTGGATACTTGCCCTGCAATACCCGATTAATCAATGGCGTAGCCTTTGACTCAAGCAATTCCTGGTATGACTTGGTATCAATTCCGTTTACAAATGGATTAGGATCAAAGCTTGGAGAACTGACCAGGGCCAGAACGTCACCGTTATTGGGATCGATAGCCACGATTGCGCCACGTTTGCCTTGTAATGCATCGGCAGCAACCTTTTGCAGTGATACATCCAGCGTCAAATAGATATTTTTGCCTGGTTCTGGCGGTGTGCGTTCAAGGATACGCAGTATTCTGCCTTGTGCATTGACCTCGACCTGCTGATAACCCACCTCCCCATGCAATAAATCTTCATACGCCTTTTCCACACCGAATTTACCGGTATGGGTTGTGCCCAAATAATTTGATGTATCCAGTTGAGACATGTCGGTATCATCGATTCTGCCAACATATCCTATGACGTGAGAGGTCTCGGCTTTAAGTGGATACCGTCGATATAGACGGGCGATGACTTCAACACCCGGGAATAAATGTTTTTTTACTGAAAACCTCGCAACTTCAAGTTCATCCAGGTTATAGCGTAAAGGTACGCTTTCAAACCGGCGTTTTTCAATTAATAATCTGTGAAAACGATTGATATCCTCTTCCTGTATCGAAATAAGTCCGGCTAATTCCTTAATTACAACATCAAGGTTTTCCACACGTTCGGGAATTATCTCAAGACTGAAGGCAGGCTGATTTTCCGCAAGCAGGACACCGTCCCGGCTGTAGATTAAACCGCGAATCGGTGGTATGGGCAGGATCTTGACCCGGTTATTCTGCGATAAGGTAATGAAATGATCATGTTTCAAGACCTGCAAATACACGAGTCGCAGCACTACCAGCGACATCAGCAAAATGACAATTACACCGGCAACAAATACCCGCCGTTTAACCAGACGGGATTCTTCAGCTCTGTCTTTGAAAACAAAATCGACCGGCATGTCCGTCACTAGGACACGTGGTATCTACGGCGAATGTCTCGAAGGATAATAAACAACCATGGCCACAACAACATGCTTGTAAACGCGGGCATCCAGTATGTCCAGGAGTCCGGCGGTATGCCCATAATACCGCGCACCCATAATGACAAGAATAAATAAAGTGACACCAGCAGGCAGATCAGGAATGCCTGTTGTGTCAGAGGAAACATACGAATGCGCTGATGCGATTTAATAATAAAATATGCCAGAACAGCCAGTCCAAGCGCATTTTGTCCAAGTAGTGTACCTTGCAAGACATCCAGTAACAGGCCCATGGACCATCCGAGACCTATTCCTATCCGATCAGGCAAGGCCATACACCAGTAAACAAGAACCATAGCCACCCACGCAGGCCGCCAGTTTGTCGCCCACTCCGGCAACGGCATGGCCGTCAGCATCAACGCCGCAATAAAGCTGAAACAGATTATCCAACCGCCATGATGTTCTGATTTAATCATAGATTAACCGCAAAACTGTCTTCCTCAGAATGAGGCCTTGCATAATCATTGGGCCATACCAGCAACACTTCCCTGCTCTGTTCCAGCTTTGCACTGGGAACAACCGTAACCTTGGCAAAGGATTCTGCAGGATCCAGTACTATTTCGGAAATAGTCCCAACCGGATATCCAGCCGGGAACCGGCCACCCAGCCCGGAAGAAACAATCAGATCTCCCTTTTGGATGTCTGCGTTGTTTGGCAGATGTTCAAGCTGCAAACGCTGGCTCTGCCCTGTTCCCACGGCTATAGCACGTAATCCATTGCGATCGACCTGTACCGGAAGAGCATGGGTAGGATCAGTAATAAGCAGTACCGTGCTGCTGAAGGGGCCAACATGTATGATCTGTCCCATAACACCATTGGAGTCTACAATCGGCTGCCCATCAAAAACACCCTCGCGTATGCCTTTGTTGATGACAATCGTATGCCGGAATGGTTGCAAATCAACGGCCAGAAGTTCTGCAATGATTACCCGTTCGCTTAATTTAAATGAAGACTCCAGTAATTTTCTCAACCGCTGGTTTTCCGCTTCAAGTACATTGAATTTCTGCAATCTGGAATTCAGAAGTAACTGTTCTTCTTGCATACGTTCGTTTTTTTCAAGCAGCAACTGATGTGTTACTAATGATTCTGTCGCCCATCCAGTCATTTTTGCAGGTACATCAACCAGATATTGAACAGGATAAATAATGACTGAAAGCGCGGAACGAACGGACTCAAGATGACCCTGTCGATGATCGACGGTCATCAATACAATCGATGCCAATATAAAAATAAAAACTTTTACATTGGCGGAAGGGCCTTTCAAAAACAGCGCGTTAATATTACGCCCCCTGCTCTAACTCATGCCATACATCAGACTACTTCACAGCTATTTTAATAACCGCATACTGTGAGTCGGTACATGGATGTACCAACGCAAGATCAAGCACCTAAAGCGTGCTTGATCTGCGCAGTAAAGCAAAAACCACGTTTGTGCTTTTCGAACTGAAAAAGTGTATGGATGGACTTCTTCAGCATCCTGATAATTCATTCGACAACCAGTATATCCCTTCCGTACTCATCCATCATTTCCAGATAGCGTCCACCCCCCCTGGCAACGCAAGTCAAGGGGTCCTCTGCAACGATTACAGGTAACCCCGTTTCTTCCATCAATAAACGATCCAAATCACGCAGTAACGCACCACCACCTGTCAGTACCAGACCTCGTTCAGCCACATCAGAGCACAATTCGGGCGGCGTTTTCTCCAATGCATTTTTAACGGCTCCGACGATTCCGGCGAGCGGTTCTTGCAAGGCCTCTAATATTTCATTGCTGTTTAATGTAAAGCTTCGCGGTACCCCTTCTGCGAGATTTCGTCCGCGTACTTCCATTTCACGCACTTCATTTCCGGGATAAGCGCATCCTATTTCATGTTTGACGCGTTCCGCTGTTGCATCACCTATAAGGCTTCCGTAGTTACGTCTTACATAATTGATAATGGCTTCATCAAATCGATCGCCACCGATCCGTACGGAATCTGAAAACACAATCCCATTCAATGAAATAATAGCAACCTCTGTCGTGCCACCCCCAACATCCAATACCATTGAACCGCGCGCCTCACTCACCGGCATCCCGGCACCAATGGCTGCTGCCATCGGTTCTTCTATAAGTAATACGGTCCTTGCGCCAGCCCCTGCGGCGGATTCACGTATTGCGCGCCGTTCAACCTGGGTTGATCCACAAGGCACACAGACCAGCACGCGGGGACTCGGTTTAAACATTGTTGAGCCATGCACGCGACGGATGAAATACTGAAGCATTTTTTCCGTAATCGTAAAATCAGCAATGACCCCGTCTTTCAGAGGACGAATTGCAACGATATGTCCGGGTGTTCTGCCCAGCATGCGTTTTGCTTCTGTCCCTACTGCACAAATGGATTTCGCATTGGAGCCGTCACCACTCTTACGGATGGCAACTACCGAAGGTTCATTTAATACAATACCCTTGCCACGGACATAGATCAGGGTATTGGCAGTACCCAGATCGATCGACAAATCGTTCGAGAATAAACCTCGTATAGCATTAAACATGAAAAATCTGAATATTAAGTTGTAGTTTTAATGACTAGTGCCTGAGAGTGAAAATAAAAGATTCATTACCGGCCCATGCGTCTTGGCAAACTTTTGGCCACAATAAGTCGTTAAGCCGGTAAAACCCGCCCACGATATGGACTTTTATGGATAATTTCAAGCTACTGCAAGAATTTTAGTACCTAATACTGTAACTGTAACAATGGAGACAGTTTTAGGCAAGCGGTATAATATGATAAATTCTTCATTTTCAAGGAATAATTGCGGAGTCTTCATGTCGCTCAATAAAACCGATATCGAAAAGATCGCCTGGCTGGCCCGGCTCTCCATTGCCGGGGATGACATTCCGAACTACACCCGGGATCTCTCCAATATCCTGGACCTGGTCAAACAAATGAATGCTATCGACACTGCAAATGTTAAACCCATGGCCCACCCCCTGGAGATCACCGCCCGTTTAAGAGAGGACAAAATCACCGAGTCCAACCAGAGAGAACATTTTCAGAAGATCGCGCCAGCCGTGACTAACGGCTATTACCTTGTTCCCAAAGTCATAGAATAACGAACACAGTTTTACGGATAAAATTTTCTGTACATGCACCAGAAGACACTCGCCGAGCTTACGCAGGCATTACATCAAAAAGAAATAAGCAGTGTAGAGCTGACGCAATTATTTCTGAAGCGTTGCGAGTCACTGAATGCAAAACTCAATTGTTTTGTCACACTCACACCAGAACATGCACTTGCACAGGCAAAAGCAGCGGATCTGCAACTCCAAAAAGGAACGGTGGGCCCACTGACAGGACTTCCTATCGCCCACAAAGATATATTTTGCACGAATGGCATCAAGACCTCCTGTGGTTCAAAGATGCTCGATAATTTTATCGCGCCATACGATGCTACTGTCGTTGAACGCCTGACAGCCGCCGGTATGATCACCGTCGGCAAAACCAACATGGATGAGTTTGCAATGGGCTCATCCAATGAAACAAGTTTTTACGGTGTGGTGAAAAACCCGTGGGATTTGAATCGCGTACCCGGCGGTTCATCCGGTGGATCTGCTTCTGCAATCGCTGCACGTCTTACACCAGTTGCAACCGGGACAGATACCGGCGGCTCGATCCGGCAGCCGGCATCATTATGCGGGATTACCGGTTTGAAACCGACGTATGGCCGGGTCTCGCGTTATGGCATGATTGCGTTTGCCTCGAGTCTTGATCAGGGCGGTCCCATGGCACGTACTGCCGAAGATACCGCGATGATCCTGAATGTCATGGCCGGTTTTGATGAACGCGATTCCACTTCAGCTAGTGAACCCATTGAAGATTACACCGCGAAACTTAACGATAGTATTAGAGGACTGAAGATCGGGTTACCGGAGGAATATTTTGATGAACGTCTTGACAGCACAGTCAGTGAACTTGTGCACACGGGAGTTAAAGAACTGGAGAAACTTGGTGCAAAAATCAAGGAGATTAAACTTCCCAACTCCAATCTCTCTATCCCTGTTTACTATGTAGTTGCACCTGCGGAATGTTCTTCAAATCTTGCACGTTACGATGGTGTCCGCTTTGGCTATCGTTGTGAAGATCCAAAAGACCTGGCCGATCTCTATTGTCGCTCGCGCGGTGAAGGTTTCGGCCGCGAAGTAAAACGCCGTATTATGATCGGCACCTATGTTCTCTCTGCCGGCTATTACGATGCCTACTATCTCAAGGCACAACAGATCCGCCGTTTGATCCGTGATGACTTCCAGAAGGCGCTGACCGAGGTTGATGTGATTATCGGGCCGACGGCACCGGGGCCCGCGTTCAAAATAAATGAATTGATGAATGATCCGATCAGCATGTATCTATCGGATATCTACACCGTCTCTGTCAATCTTGCCGGTCTGCCCGCGATATCCATCCCGGCAGGTTTTATGGGAAACCTGCCGATTGGCATGCAGATCATCGGCAATTGTTTCAGTGAGTCCCGGCTGCTGAATATCGCCCACCGGTTTCAGCAGGTTACCGACTGGCATCAACACACACCCGAAGGATTTAATTAGTCATGCAATGGGAAACAGTTATCGGGCTTGAGATTCACGCGCAGCTTGCGACGCAAAGCAAGATATTTTCCGGCGCGGCCGCGGCCTATGGCGCCGAGGCCAATGTGCAGGCCTGTGCCATTGATCTGGGCCTGCCCGGTGTATTGCCCGTTATCAATGTAGATGCCATTCGCATGGCAATCAAGTTTGGTCTTGCTATAAATGCGAAGATCCCGGAACGTTCCGTGTTTGCCCGCAAGAATTATTTTTACCCGGACCTGCCCAAGGGTTACCAGATTAGCCAGTATGAACTGCCCATCGTGAGTCATGGAAAGATCGATATACAGCTTGGAGATGGCACTACGAAAACCATCGGCGTGACCCGCGCCCATCTTGAGGAAGATGCTGGTAAATCACTGCATGAAGGCTTCGGCAATCTCACCGGTATCGATCTCAATCGCGCCGGCACACCACTGCTTGAGATCGTCTCGGAGCCGGACATGCACTCGGCACACGAGGCCGTTACCTATATGAAGAAGATTCATTCCATTGTACGTTATCTTCAGATCTGCGACGGCAACATGCAGGAAGGCTCCTTCCGTTGCGATGCGAATGTCTCGATCCGGCCGAAGGGCGAGAAAAAATTGGGAACGCGTACGGAACTTAAAAATCTCAATTCCTTCCGTTTTGTCGAGCAGGCGATCAATTATGAAATCGCACGGCAGATTGAAGTCATCGAATCCGGCGGCAAGGTTATCCAGGAGACACGGCTCTATGACGCCAGCAAAAATGAAACACGCTCTATGCGCAGCAAGGAAGAGGCGAATGACTATCGTTATTTCCCGGACCCGGATCTCCTGCCGGTAACTATTGACAAAAAAACTATCGAATCCATCCGCAAGCAGCTTCCTGAATTACCGGATGTGAAAAAGAAACGATTCATGGATCAATATCACTTGTCTGACTATGACAGCGAAAATTTAACAGCAGGACCGTCTCTGGCGGTATTTTTTGAAACGACTGTCAAAAATGCTGATAAAGAAGCGAAGCTCAGCGCCAACTGGATCATGGGTGAACTGTCTGCTGCCCTTAATCGTGAAAACAAAGACATCACGGAAAGTCCGGTCACACCTGAAATGCTCGGCGAGTTAATCAAGCGCATCAAGGACAACACGATCTCAATCAAGATTGCGAAACAGGTCTTTGAGGCCATGTGGAACGGCGAAGGCGATGCCGACAGTATTATCGAAAAGAAGGGACTCAAACAGGTAACGGATACAGGTGAAATTGAAAAAATAATCGACGAAGTCATTGCAGAAAATCCTGATCAGGTTGAACAATACCGCGCCGGGAAAGAAAAGGTCTTCAGTTTTTTTGTCGGACAAATCATGAAAATGTCGCAGGGAAAGGCCAATCCGCAACAGGTAAATGAGTTACTTCGAAAGAAGCTTAAAAGTGAATAACTTATAGTGATATAAAGGGATACTGCGATAGTCTGGAATGACTAAATTCGATAAAATATTGCACAAGATTCTGAGTGGATCATCTGATTCAAATATTGCATTTTCTGAACTTTGTCAGTTGCTGCTACAACTTGAGTTCAAAGAGAGAATCAGAGGTTCACACCATATTTTTACGAGAAATGATGTCGAAGAAATAATAAACTTGCAACCAAGAGGTTCCAGGGCAAAACCCTATCAAGTTAAACAAGTTCGCAATATAATTATCCGGTATAAACTTGGAGATATTAATGGTCAGTAAATACGAGATTATCATCTACTGGAGCGATGACGATAATGCCTACATTGCCGAAGTCCCGGAACTTCCCGGCTGCATGGCAGATGGAAAAACCTATCAGAAAGCCTTGTCTAATGCTGAACAAATAATAAATGAATGGATTGAGACAGCAAAAGAATCAGGCCGGCCTATTCCCGAACCACGAGGACGTCTGATGTTTGCCTAGAATATTGTCTATTGAAGATAAATCCTTGATGTCGAAATTTTTCGTAAAAAGCTCCCTTATTTCGCACTATGTCATTGTTTTGTGGGAAGTCAGGTTTTTAAGGGAGCCGAAATGTCCGATTTAAACTGGACATTTATATCCACTACTTATAGTTATACATATTTAATCCATACCGTTATCTGAATTCTGCTTTTGAATCATGTTTTTCCCGCTACTGGCAGATTTCGTCTTAATCATTCACGCATTGTTCATAGTTTTCGTTATCTTTGGCGGTGTGCTGGCATTGTGGTCCCACTGGGTGATATGGATACACCTTCCCTGCGCTGTGTGGGGGATGTTGATTGAGTTTCGTGGCTGGGTCTGTCCTCTGACCTATCTGGAAAACGATCTCCGCAAGGCTGCCGGTGCTTCAGGGTACTCCAGTGGTTTTATTGAACATCACCTGATGCCCATTATTTATCCGCCCGGATTGACACAGGAGATACAGATTCTACTCGGCATCTCTGTGCTTGTGATTAACCTGATTATTTACGGTTTTATCGGTTGGTCCTGGTATCAATCCTTCAGGACTTCGGGGTGTTCCGGGCCCAATACACCATCCGATCGCGCTTTGAGATAACCGTAGATGTTCATTATCCTTGCCTTCACGACCGGATTGGACTCCCATTGCGGCATATTCATGGCCCCGGGATCCTGTAGCTCCTTTTTCGCCACCTCTGCCAGAAATGCATCACGTACGGCGCCTAAGTTCTCGGCCCTCACCTCATCAGCAGATAACGTCACCAGGTATCTGTTCAATACACGAATGCGGAATTTTTCCGGCGTGTATTTTTTAATACTCTCCGTCAGATCAGGGGCAATGTCCGTACCGGATCCACCGACCCCATGACAGGTGACGCAGGTATTATGAAATATATTCCATCCCAAAAAGGTATCCTGATCGACCTTACCATCTTCTACACGGTAATATCCCTCATCCTTTGTACCGGTTGCATCGTTTGCCTGGGATCCAACGGCATAAATTAACAAACTGATTAAAAATAGAGCTGATCTATTTAACCTGATTACGAAATTCATGATTACACCTTTAAGATATTATATTTGAGTATAAAATTGAAATATATAAAAAAAATTATAATTCTCATATAGAAAAATTAGTTTGATCTAAATCAACTAATATACAGATAGAGAGTTAATTATCTGCGAGTCATTTTGTCCCAGCTAACATAATCTATACAATGATCCTGTCACCGATAGATAACCCCAGGGTCTTTTCCGCGTTTCCATGATTCACCGCAATTTCAACCATGCCGTTCGAATTTTCATACCAGCACGCCTGTCCTTCCGGAACTGCTGAAAAGGTATTCGCATGTGTTACTTTTATTTTACCGGCCTTTAACACCGTCTCTTTACTCACCTCGCCAGCAGAACGTCCTGTTACACAATTGCCAAAGTGATCGATATAAATAATCTCATTCAAGTTATCCGGCCAGTCATGCTTATTCCGCCATTCAATTTTCTCACCCGGAATATCAAGGCCATTTGCAATCATGGCGCAGACCGGTGCATACAGATCACGACCATGGAAGCTAGCGGATAATTTTTGCGGCCGCCAGTTGATCTTCCAGCATTCCACTTGTGTGGCACGGCGTGTTACGATATCAAACAAACCATTATCCGGCCCGACATACCAGCGTTTATCTATCTTCATTACCACAGGTTCATCCTTGAAACTTCCCACGCCGGGATCAACAACACAGAAAAAGATCGTGCCTCCAGGAAAATCCTGCGTGACCGCCGCAAGAAGATAGGCGCTTGCCTTTGGATTCTGCCGGGGCGCATTAGAAACCAGATTAATCACTTTCTTGTCCCGCGCATGCAGATGCAACACCGCTTCGACCTGCCCGATATAGGGCCCCTGCAACCCGTAGTCCGTAAATATAACGATCATGGAGACAGTTTAAAGTTGAAAATGGAAAGTGGAAAGACAAATTCTGGGTTCTGGGGTGCAGATTTTCTTCGAGACGCGGTGCGATGCCGTTGAGCAACAGAGTTTACACATCAGTAAATGAGTAGCGCAAACGGCGTCGCACCGCGTCTCGAAGAAAATATACCCCCAGAAAAAGGAAACCGGGCATTGCCCGGTTTCTAGTTACATCTTAATACCGCTTATTGTTATTATGCCTTTTCCGTGCTCTTGTTTTCCTCTTCCAAAGCTTTATTAGGTCTATCAACTAGCTCCACAATGGCCATCATGGCATTATCACCCGATCGGTAACCACATTTCAGGATGCGCAGATAACCACCAGGCCGGTTCCTGTAACGCGGGCCTAGTTCATTGAAGAGTTTTGTTACCGCAGCACGATCACGCAGGCGTGAAAAGGCCAGACGCCGTTTGGCAACCGTATCATTCCTGGCCATCGTGATTAAGGGTTCAGCCACCCGGCGCAATTCCTTCGCCTTGGGCAATGTGGTCTTGATCATCTCATGGTGCATCAGCGACACTGCCATGTTTTGAAACATTGCCTTGCGGTGGCTGCTATTGCGATTTAATTTTCTACCACTTTGTCGATGGCGCATATGACTTCTCTCTTTATTTCAAGCGGACACGGTATTCTTGTCTTCGTAGAGCCCCGGTGGCGGCCAATTCTCCAGCCGCATGCCCAATGACAGTCCGCGTGATGCCAGAACATCTTTAATTTCGGTGAGGGATTTTTTACCGAGATTCGGGGTTTTTAACAATTCCACCTCAGTGCGCTGTATCAGATCACCTATATAGTAAATGCTTTCGGCCTTGAGACAATTTGCGGAACGCACGGTGAGTTCCAGATCATCCACAGGCCGCAACAGGATTGGATCAACTTCCGGTTCATTGCTGGCGGCAGCCTGTTCCGCTTCTTCTGCCTCGAGATCGACAAATACGGCCAGTTGACTGCGCAGGATCCGGGCCGCTTCGCGTACGGCATCTTCGGGATCAATTGTGCCATTGGTTTCAATCTCCAGGATCAGTTTATCCAGATTGGTACGCTGTTCAACACGCGCGCTCTGCACTTCATACGAAACACGGCGGATTGGACTGAATGAGGCATCGAGTTTCAGGCGTCCAATGGCCTGATCTTCTTCACTGCTGCCTATCACTACCGGCCTGTAACCACGGCCGCGCATGATTTTCATGGTCATGTTCAGCTCGCCTGACTTGGTGAGATTGGCAATCAGATGATCCGGATTGGCGATCTCGACATCGTGATCCAGAGTAATGTCGCTTGCCTTGACCTCGCCGGGGCCGCTCTTTCTCAAAGTCAGAGTTGCTTCATCCTTGGCGTGCATACGGATAGCGAGTCCCTTCAGATTAAGCAGGATATCGGTAACATCTTCCTGTACACCTTCAATCGTGGTGTATTCATGTAATACGTTTTCTATTTCAACCTCAATAACCGCGCATCCGGGCATGAATGAAAGCAGTACGCGACGTAATGCATTACCCAAAGTATGGCCAAAACCCCTGTCGAGCGGCTCGATAGTAATCTTTGCGCAATATTCATTAATGGGGTCGACATCAACCCGCCGGGGTTTTAATAATTCACTAAATGCTACTGACATGAGTCCCTCCTCAAGCTTACTTGGAGTAAAACACTACAACGAGTTGTTCATTAATATCCGGCGGCAAATCACCGCGTTCCGGAACGGATTTGAATACCCCTTCCATTTTCTTGGGATTCACATCAACCCACTCCGGGAAACCATACTGTTCGGCCATGGTGAGTGAGTCCTGAATCCGCACCTGTTTTTTGCTCTTTTCCCGAATGGCGATCCTGTCAGATGGTTTGACCTGATAAGAGGCTATGTTGACCGTCTTGTCATTGACCGTGATCGCCTTGTGGCTCACCAATTGGCGGGCCTCATTCCGCGTCGTGCCAAATCCCATCCGGTACACCACATTATCCAGCCGGCATTCCAGAAGTTTCAGCAGGTTCTCACCAGTTGACCCTTTGATACGCGCCGCTTCCCTGTAATATTTGCGAAACTGTCTTTCCAGTACGCCATAAATCCGGCGCAATTTCTGCTTTTCACGCAACTGCATCGCATAATCAGTCAGACGTTTTGGCTGGCCACCCTGCTCGCCCGGTGTTTTATCAATCTGGCATTTGGAATCCAGCGGGCGCGCGCGACTCTTTAACATCAGATCAGTGCCTTCGCGCCGGCTCAGTTTACATTTTGGTCCTAAATAACGTGCCATATCAGAGCTCCAGTCCTATACACGCCGTCTCTTCGGTGGACGGCAACCATTATGCGGGAGGGGGGTAACGTCAGTAATATTGGTAATCTTGAAACCCACTGCATTAAGCGCACGCACGGCTGACTCACGTCCCGGCCCCGGCCCCTTGATAAACACTTCCATGCTTTTTATGCCGAATTCCCTGGCGGCCTCACCTGCCTTTTGCGAGGCAACCTGTGCGGCAAACGGTGTACTCTTGCGGGAACCACGAAAACCACTGCCCCCCGCGGTTGCCCATGCCAGGACATTTCCCTGACGATCGGTAATCGTAATAATAGTGTTATTGAACGAGGCGTGGATATGGGCCACCCCATCCACGACGGTTCTCTTTGCACGTTTCTTTCGGGTTGCTACTTTTGCCATTGTCTTGACCTTGTCAGCCTATTTTTTGATCATGCGGCGCGGTCCCTTACGGGTCCGCGCATTGGTTTTCGTGCGCTGGCCCCGGACAGGCAGTCCCTTACGATGACGGACACCGCGATAACATCCGAGATCCAGCAAGCGTTTGATATTCATTGAGACCTCACGCCGCAGGTCTCCTTCAAGGGTATATTTGCTCACAACACCACGTAATTTGTCCAAATCACCTTCTGTCAGATCCCTTACCTTTGTTTGACTCTGCAATCCGGCCGCAGCGCAAATTGCCTGCGCACGCGGGTGTCCGATCCCATAGATATAGGTCAGTGCTATATTCAAATGCTTATTGTCCGGTATGTTAACACCAGCGATGCGGGCCATCTTTCAGTTCTCCGTAATCCTCTTAATATTCAAATTAATCTTCAACCCTGGCGTTGCTTATGCCGTGGATCAGAACAGATTACACGCACCGCACCCTTGCGGCGGATGATCCGGCAATTACGACACATCTTTTTCACTGAAGCCCTGACTTTCATCATAATTCTCCCGCTAAATCTGCCCTGTTAACTTGATCGTTTGCCGTGGCCTTTCAGATTTGCCTTTTTCAACAAACCTTCGTATTGATGCGACATCAAATGGGCCTGGACTTGTGACATAAAATCCATCACCACCACGACAATAATCAGCAACGATGTTCCGCCAAAATAAAACGGAACATTGAATTTCAAAATCAAAAATTCGGGTAACAGACAGACAGAAGTGATATAGATCGCACCGGCCATCGTCAATCGGGTCAGGATGCCGTCCAGATACTGCGCCGTTTGCTCACCCGGGCGCATGCCTGGGACAAAGGCGCCGGATTTTTTCAGGTTCTCCGCCGTTTCCCTGGGATCAAACACAACCGCTGTATAGAAAAAGCAAAAGAATACAATAAAACCCGCGTATAACAGCACATACACTGGTTGTCCCGGGGATAATCCCGTTGCCATATCCTGCAACCAACTCATCCCCTCACTCTGTCCGAACCAGCTCGCGAGCGTCGCCGGGAATAAAATGATACTGGATGCAAAGATTGGCGGTATGACACCCGACATGTTCAGCTTTAATGGCAGGTGACTCGATTGCCCTGCATACAATTTTCTGCCGATCTGGCGCTTTGCATAATTCACAGTGATCCGGCGTTGGCCACGCTCGACAAAAACTACAAAGCCGGTGACCACAATCGCCAGGGCAAACAAACCAACCACTGCGAGTAAATGCATTTCGCCAGTGCGCGACAATTCCAGCGTGCCACCTACAGCCGCCGGCAGTCCTGCAACAATGCCAGCGAAGATAATCATGGAAATCCCGTTTCCTACGCCACGCTCGGTAATCTGTTCACCCAGCCACATCAAAAACATTGTACCCGTCACCAGTGTAACAACCGCAGTTACCCGGAAACTCATTCCCGGATTTAATACGACATTCTGGCCTTCCAAAGCGACGGCAACACCAAAGGCCTGGAACGTTGCCAGCAATACCGTGCCGTAACGAGTGTATTGCGTAATCTTGCGCCTGCCTAACTCCCCTTCCTTCCGTAATTGTTTTAAATTGGGATCAATGAACGATAACAATTGCATAATAATGGAGGCCGAAATATACGGCATGATACCGAGCGCAACTACTGACAAGCGTTCCAGTGCCCCACCGGAAAACATATTAAACATATCAAGGATAGTACCGCTTTGCCGGTTAAACATATCAGCCAACGCATGGGGATCGATCCCGGGCACCGGGATATACGTAGTTATCCGGAAGACAAATAATGCGATCAGGACAAAGATCAAGCGTTGGCGCAGCTCTTTAAGCTTGCCTAATCCTGCCAGACCACCTGGAATTGCTGGAGCCGCTACTGACATTTATTCCTCGATCACTTTTCCGCCGGCTGCCTCAATGGCGGCACGGGCACCCTTGGTAACACCCAATCCTTTTATGGTCACTGCCTTGTCCAGTTTGCCCGATGCAATCACTTTGGCGCGTTTGATGTTGCTAGTTACAAGATTGGCTGCCTGCAGCGCCGCGAGATCAATTATCTCGGCGTCCACCATGGCAAGCTCATGCAATCGCACTTCTGCAGTGATCCTTGCCAACTGTGAACGAAAGCCAAGCTTGGGCAGACGGCGTTGTAACGGCATCTGGCCACCTTCAAATCCGACCTTGTGGTAACCACCGGCCCGGGCCTTCTGTCCCTTGTGACCACGTCCGGCTGTTTTGCCCGTACCGGAACCGATGCCCCGGCCGACCCTTTTAGGTACTTTCTTGGAACCGGTTTTTGGTTTCAATGTATTTAATCGCATCTCATGCTTCCTCAACGGCGAGCAGATAGGACACCTTGTTTATCATTCCGCGATTCTCGGGTGTATCAGCAACCGTCACTGTATGACCAATACGATGCAGACCCAGGCCGGTGACGCAGGCCTTGTGTGCAACAATACGCCGGTTGGTACTGCGCTTGAGCGTGACCTTAAGTTGTTTAGTCTTCTTGGTCATGTTTATTCCAGTATGTCTGCAACTGTTTTACCACGCTTGGCCGCAATAAGTTCAGGGGCGGCTATTGATTGCAGACCCTTTAACGTTGCACGTACTACATTAATCGGGTTGGTAGAACCAATGCATTTGGCGAGTACGTTTTGTATACCCACGACTTCAAATACTGCGCGCATGGCTCCGCCGGCAATAATACCGGTGCCATCGGAGGCCGGTTGCATAAAGACCTTGGCGGCACCATGTTGCGCGGTGACGGCATAATACAAGGTAGTGCCATTTAGGGGGACAGACACCATATTGCGCCGTGCATTCTCCATCGCCTTTTGAATCGCAAGGGGGACTTCACGTGACTTGCCACGGCCGAACCCAATCTTGCCATTACCATCGCCAACAACTGTCAAGGCGGCGAAACCGAATTGCCTTCCGCCTTTCACGACCTTGGCGACACGATTGACCGATACTAATTTTTCACGAAGATCTTCGTTGCCTGTAATTGAATCAGTGACTGCCATTGATTAAACCCTCTATAACTCCATACCCTGTTCACGAGCGGCATCAGCAAGCGCCTTGATACGGCCGTGATATTTAAAGCCGGAACGATCAAATGCCACTTTGGTGATCCCTGCCTTTTTCGCACGCTCAGCTAAAACCTTACCGACTACTGAGGCGGCTTCAACGTTGCCGCTGTACTTAATCTGTTTTTTAATCTCCTTGTCCAGCGTGGATGCGCTGGTTAATACTTCACATCCGTTAGGAGCGATGATCTGTGCATATACATGCCTTGGCGTTTTATGCACACAAAGACGATTCATCCCGCATAGCCTGATCCTGGCCCGGGCCTTGCGCGCACGACGCTGTCTTGCTTCTTTTTTGTTCATATTGAATTAGGCCTTCTTGACTTCCTTGCGAATAATAATCTCATCCGTGTAACGGACACCTTTGCCCTTATAAGGTTCTGGTGACCGATAGTCACGGATATTGGCCGCAACCTGCCCAACCTTTTGTTTGTCAACTCCCTTGATGATAATTTCCGTCTGACTCGGTGTTTCAATCGTAATCCCTTCCGGGATTTCAAAGTTGATCGGGTGAGAATATCCCAATGTCAGATTCAATTTCCTGCCCTGAACCTGCGCACGATAACCAACACCTACAATCTCCAACTTGCGCTCATATCCTTCGCTTACACCCCTGACGATATTTTGCAACAATGCCCGGGTTGTTCCTGCCAGTGCATTGGCGGATTTCGAATTACTGTTTACTGCAAATTTCAAGAGACTGTCTTCCTGCCTGACCGAAACCAGGGGATGGGCCTCATGCGTTAACATGCCTTTCTTGCCTTTCACGGTCACATTATTACCTTGGATGTTGATCTCAACACCGGAAGGTATTGCAATTGGATTATTTGCTATTCGTGACATTGCCTAATACCATCAAGCTACGATACATAATATTTCGCCCCCAATACCCTGGGCACGTGCATTTTTATCCGTCATTACCCCTTTTGAAGTGGAGATAATCGCCGTCCCCAGACCGCCGAGCACCTTTGGCAGATTATTCCCTGTTCTATACCTGCGCACACCAGGTTTACTCACCCGCCGCAACATTTCGATGACCGGCTTGCCTTCAAAATATTTGAGTTCAATAATCAATATCTGCTTACCACCTTCGTCATTGATTTTATAATCATTGATATATCCTTCTTCCTTAAGGATGTTCACAATAGCAACCTTGAGTTTCGATGACGGTATATTCACCGAAATCTTTGCCCTGGCCTGCGCATTACGAATGCGGGACAATAAATCTGAAACGGGATCTTGCATGCTCATTCTTTGTCTTGCTCTCCAGTCTTCTAACGGTTACCAGCTTGCCTTGACCAATCCCGGGACATCACCACGCATGGCAGCCTCGCGTAATTTATTACGGCCCAATCCGAATTTTCGATAATACCCATGCGGACGGCCGGTTATATTGCAACGATTACGCACCCGGGACGGACTGGAATCACGTGGTAACATATTCAGTCTTTTACGTGCTTCCCTACGTTCTTCTTCACTAAGCAACATGTTCCTGACCTTTGCCTTGAGTTCTTTGCGTTTAACAGCGTATTTCTTGACCAGGCGGATGCGCTTGATCTCACGGTTTACCATTGAACTCTTTGCCATATTAAAATCAGCCCTTAATTGCGTAATGGAAATTTAAATGCCGTTAACAATGCGTGTGCTTCTTCGTCCGTACGGGCGGTGGTCGTAATAGTAATATCCAGGCCGCGTAACGTATCAATCTTGTCGTAATCAATTTCAGGGAAAATAATCTGTTCTTTTACACCGATGCTGTAATTACCGCGTCCATCAAAAGACCGCGGACTGAATCCACGAAAATCACGAATTCTCGGGATCGCAATTGAAATCAATCGGTCCAGAAATTCATACATACGGTCACGTCTTAAAGTTACCTTACAACCAATCGGCCAGCCCTCGCGAACTTTGAAGTTCGCTACTGATTTTTTTGCGTTTGTAACAACGGGCTTTTGTCCGCTGATCTTGCTCAGATCAGCTACTGCATGCTCAACAATCTTTTTGTCCGCAACCGCCTCACCCAATCCCATATTTAAGGTGATCTTGCTGATGCGCGGCACTTGCATTACAGATTTATATCCGAATTGTTTGCTCAATTGAGGAATCACAGTGTCGCGATAATAATCATGTAATCTCGGCATAATTCTATAACCCCTCAAACATCCACAACTTCATTATTGGATTTGAAATAACGTACTTTTTGCCCATCCTTCAGAGTCCTGAACCCCAAACGATCCGGTTTTTCAGTTACTGGATTCCAGATCGCAACATTTGAAATGTGTATGGGCATTTCTTTTTCAATAATACCGCCCGGAATTCCCTGCATGGGGTTTCCCTTGGTATGTCGCTTCGCCATATTAATATTTTCCACAACGACCTTGTTATCCTCATATAAGACATTCAATATAACACCGCGCTTGCCTTTGTCCTTACCGGCCAGGATAACAACTTCATCACCTTTTTTGAGCCTGCGCATGGTTATAAAACCTCGGGTGCCAAAGATACAATCTTCATGAATTCAGCACTTCTTAATTCGCGGGTTACCGGACCAAAGATACGTGTACCGATCGGTTGTAACTGGTTGTCCAATAAAACAGCTGCGTTGCTGTCGAAACGGATAAGAGAACCATCCGAACGACGAATACCCTTTTTGGTACGAACAACCACCGCATCGTACATCTCGCCCTTTTTAACCTTGCCGTGGGGGATTGCCTCCTTGACGCTCACCTTGATGACATCTCCAACACTGGCATAACGCCGTTTCGATCCGCCCTTAACCTTCACACACATCAATAGACGCGCGCCGCTGTTATCAGCGGCATCTAACATGGTCTGCATCTGGATCATGTGCGTTCTCCCTCAAACTACTGTATTTCTTGTGCCCTGGTGACAATCTTTTGCAATCGCCATGTCTTGTTTTTTGAGATTGGCCTGGAGGACTCGATTACAACAATATCACCTTCATTGCATTCATTTTTTTCATCATGCGCCAGCAACTTCGTTGAACGCCTGATGTATTTCTCATAAAGCGGATGTTTGACTGTGCGCTGAATCAAGACGGATATGGTCTTATTCATCTTGTTGCTCACCACACAACCCGTAAGCGTCTTTGCCTGTTTTTGTACTTTAGCCATCAGTTTTTACCCGCAGCAATTTCTGTCAGGATAGTCTTGATACGCGAGATATCATGCCGCACCCGCTTTGCCTCACTCGGTTTGCCCAACTGGCCCGAACCTTTCTGCATGCGCAGATTAAATTGTTCGCGCATAAGCTCGAGCAATAATGTATTAAGCTCTTCCGGTTTCTTTTTTCTCAATTCTTTTGCGTCCATTACAATAACGTCCTGCTCACAAATGTTGTTCTCACCGGCAATTTGGCAGCCGCCAGACGAAAGGCCTCACGGGCAACTTCCTCAGTAACACCCTCAATCTCATATAACATCTTGCCTGGTTGCACCTGTGCTACATAGTATTCAACATTACCCTTGCCCCCTCCCATACGCACTTCCAGGGGTTTTTTGGTTATCGGCTTGTCCGGGAATATACGTATCCAGACTTTTGCGCCTCGCTTGACCTCGCGCGTAATTGCCCGCCGCGCTGCCTCAATCTGTCGCGCGGTAACTCTTCCACGGGTCGCCGCCTTCAGGCCATATTCGCCGAAGCTGACCTTATTACCAACTGATGCAGTGCCACGATTGCGGCCCTTCATCTGTTTTCTGAATTTGGACTTTTTCGGTTGCAGCACTTTAGTATCCTGTTAGCTTGCAGCAGTTGTTTCGGTATTGGTGGTCTCTTCATTTTCACCTTCACCATGCCCGAATACTTCACCTTTAAAAATCCAGACCTTTATGCCGACGACACCGTAGGTTGTATATGCCTCTGCCAGCCCATAATCGATATCTGCGCGCAGGGTATGTAAAGGTACTCTGCCTTCGCGATACCATTCCGAACGCGCAATTTCTGCGCCATTCAACCGGCCACTGACATTGATCTTGATGCCCTGTGCACCCAGTCGCATAGTGTTCGTCACTGCACGTTTCATTGCACGGCGAAACATGATGCGCCGTTCAATCTGCTGCGCCACACTTTCGGCGACCAGATAGGCATCCAGTTCCGGTTTACGGATTTCTTCTACACTGACTGTTGCCGGTACACCCATCATTTTTGATATTTCCATGCGCAGACGTTCTATATCTTCGCCCTTCTTGCCAATCACGATGCCAGGCCTTGCCGTATGAATAATGATCTTTGCGTTATTTGCCGGACGCTCAATCTGGATACGGCTTACAGATGCATTTGCAAGTTTCTTGCGTAAATATTCGCGCACCCGTAAATCCGTATTCAGAAATTTCGCATAATTCTTGGAATCGGCATACCATGTGGATGTCCAGTCCTTGATAATGCCAAGACGCATTCCTGTTGGATGTACTTTTTGTCCCATTACACTCTCACTCTTCTGTCTCAGCGATCGTCACCGTAACATGGCTGGATCTTTTTAATATTTTGTCTGCCCTGCCACGTGCCCTGGTCCGCAGACGTTTCATGGTCGGTCCCTGATCAATACAAATCGATTGCACTTTTAACACGTCGATATCAACGCCGTCATTATGTTCAGCATTGGCAATAGCGGATTCCAGTACCTTCTTTATTACCGCAGCAGACTTCTTGTTGCTAAAGGCGAGAATATTCAATGCCCGATCCACGGGGAGACCCCGGATTTGATCCGCCACAAGGCGCATCTTTCGTGGTGACAACCTTGTATATTTCAATGTTGCTGTAGTCATGATGTTTCTACAGTAACTACTTTTTTATCCGCGCTATGTCCACGGAATGTGCGCGTCAGGGCAAACTCACCTAATTTATGTCCAACCATATTTTCAGTAATAAAAACCGGCATATGGTCCCGGCCGTTATGTACGGCAATCGTCAGACCCACCATATCCGGGATAATCATCGAACGGCGTGACCAGGTTTTTATCGGCCGCTTGTCATTTTTTTCTCTTGCGACTTCAACTTTTTTCAGCAGATGATAATCAACAAACGGACCTTTTTTAATTGAACGTGCCACAGTTTTCCCCGTTATTTCTCACGCCTGCGAATGATAAAATTATTAGAGCGTTTATTCCTGCGCGTCTTGTAACCTTTTGTCGGTTGTCCCCACGGGCTGACCGGATGCCGCCCTCCCGACGTCTTGCCTTCACCACCGCCATGAGGATGATCCACCGGATTCATTGCAACACCACGTACCGTCGGACGAATACCACGCCAGCGTTTGGCACCAGCTTTCCCAAAGGCTTCCAGTGAATGTTCTATATTTCCTACTTCGCCTATTGTGGCGCGACAATCCGACAACACCTTGCGCATCTCTCCGGAACGCAACCGCAACGTTGCATGTATCCCCTCGCGCGCCATCAATTGCACGCCGGCGCCGGCGCTGCGTGCGATCTGTGCGCCTTTGCCCGGTTTCATTTCCACACAATGCACAGTCGTGCCTAAAGGTATATTACGCAGTGGCAGACAATTACCGGGTTTTATGGCCGAATTGCTGCCGGACATCAGTTCCGCCCCTTGAGATACTCCTTGAGGGGCAATGATGTAACGGCGTTCACCATCAGCATATAACAACAATGCAATATGTGCGGACCGGTTCGGATCGTATTCAATACGCTCAACCCTCGCCTGGACATTATCTTTATCGCGTTTAAAATCTATAATGCGATACCGCTGCTTGGCGCCGCCGCCACGATGCCGCACGGTAATACGTCCCTGATTATTACGACCGGATGTCTTATTCTGTTTTTCCAATAATGGCTCATATGGCACACCCTTATATATTTCAGGGTTGTAAATCCTGATCTTTGCCCTGATGCCGGGGGACGTTGGTTTTGGTTTAATTAATGGCATTAGTCATCACAGCAATCACTGCGCCTCCATATAATCAATATCAAAACCGGGTTTTAATTTGACGTAGGCCTTTTTCCAGCCTGCACGACGACCGGGACGTTGGCCAAATACTTTGTGTTTGCCCTTGACGTTACACACTTGTACTGACTCGACTTCAACTTCAAACATTAATTCAACAGCACGTTTGATCTCCGGCTTGCTCGCTTGCTTTGTAACCTTGAACACAAATTGCTTTTGTTTATCACCGATCATGGTGCTTTTTTCAGTGATGCGCGGTTCGAGCAATACGTTAATTAACTGTTCCTGGTTCATATCAGCCACTTCTCCACCTTTTCAAGCGCGCCCTTGGTTATTAATACCTTTTCAAACCCGATCAGATTATAAGGATTGATCTGCATGGTATTGATCACGTCAACACGCGGGACATTTCTTGCCGCAAGACTGAGGTTATCTGTCATTTCATCTGTAACGATCAACACTTCATCCAGATCCATGGCATGCAGCTTTTCCACAAATGCCTTGGTCCTGGGTTTATCAAGCGTAAATTCATCAACCAATACCAATCTTTCCTGGCGTGCGAGTTCTGACAGGATCGAGCGCATGGCCCCACGGTACATTTTCTTGTTCACCTTTTGTGAATGATCGCGCGGCCTTGCGGCGAAGGTAACACCGCCGCCGCGCCACAGTGGACTGCGGATTGTACCGGCGCGTGCCCGGCCAAGTCCTTTTTGCCGCCAGGGTTTTCTGCCCCCGCCCCTGACATCCGATCGGTTCTTTTGCGCCTTGGTCCCGGAACGTGCCCCTGCCATATAGGCGGTTACCACCTGATGGATCAGGGCTTCATTAAAATCAGCTGCGAAGACACTGTCGGCAACCTTCATCTTGCCTGCCGTTTTTTTCCCGGATTTATGCAGCTTTAGTTCCATCTCATCATCCTCAGACACGGCTCTTTACTGCCGGTTTGACCAGAACCTTGCCGCCTTTAGCGCCCGGCACTGCCCCCTTGATTAACAAAAGATTTCTTGAGCTATCGACCCTGACAATTTCGAGATTTTGTGTGGTTCGATAATCGTTACCCAAATGTCCTGCCATTTTCTTGCCTTTGAAAACACGGCCCGGAGATTGATTTTGTCCGATTGAACCGGGGGTCCTGTGTGATAGAGAGTTACCATGAGATGCATCACCCATACGAAAATGATGCCGCTTGATGGTACCGGCAAATCCTTTCCCGATAGTGATGCCCGAAACATCCACCATCTGGCCGCTTTTAAAAATATCCACTTTAATTTCACTGCCAGGAGTTAATTCCTTGCCTTCTTCTTCTTGCAGACGGAACTCAGCCAGACCATCTCCGGCCTCAACCCCG
>Ga0326597_10001379_pt1 | contig 39605 bp, 42 predicted proteins | sample RVTome_12_FD_203789 | JGI IMG/M metagenome (GOLD analysis project Ga0326597, IMG submission 203789) | Soil microbial communities from uranium-contaminated site in the Upper Colorado River Basin, Wyoming, United States - RVT100D185 | ecosystem: Environmental > Terrestrial > Soil > Contaminated >... | reverse complement strand
TCCCATTCGGTACGCAACTTCCTCGATGCAGCCGATGTGGAATCCTTGACGCTTTTCTAGCGTATGCACGAATTGCGCGGTTTCCATGAGCGACGTGAAGGTGCCCGTATCGAGCCACACTGTTCCACGGTCGAACTCAACGACGCGAAGTTTACCCATGTCGAGATAGCGTTTGTTCACATCTGTTATCTCGTACTCCCCACGTGCGCTCGGCTTGATGCTCTTCGCGACCTCAACGACACTGTTGTCGTAGAAATAAAGGCCTGGAATTGCGTACGGTGACCTCGGCTTCTCGGGCTTTTCTTCGATAGAGATAGCTTTTCCGCTCTTGTCGAACTCGACGACGCCGTACGCGCTCGGGTCGGCGACGTGGTGTGCGAAGATAACAGCGCCGTTCGGGTCCGTACACTGTTCGAACATCTTTCGCATACCGGAGCCGTAAAAGAAGTTGTCGCCCAAGATGAGTGCGACCTTGTCACTTCCGATGAATTTTTCGCCGATGACGAGCGCCTGTGCAAGGCCGTTCGGGTTCTCTTGAGTTGCGTACGAAAAACGACAGCCGAGATGTGTTCCATCGCCCAAAAGCCGTTTGAAACTCTCGATGTCCTCTGGCGTTGTGATGATGAGGACCTCGCGGATACCGGCGAGCATCAGGGTTGAGAGCGGATAGTAGATGGTCGGTTTGTCGTAGATGGGCATCAATTGTTTGCTCACCCCCTTCGTAAGAGGATACAAACGCGTACCACTGCCGCCTGCGAGAATAATGCCTTTCATATCGTTATGTTCATACCACTATAGTACTTATTTCCACAAATTCGAAAACTACTGCTGATTCCAGCCACTCGATCGTACTCGAAACTATCCATGTACACTTAATCGCGACAGCGATGACCTTTGCGCGCAACCGTTCAAAGGGGAGCATGCGTGGCGCAGCTTGTAAGTATGAATGTTCGATCGACATCCATGGACACGCTCTTAGAGTTTTGTCGAGTGAGCCTCTACTGTAGAGCCATCGTGCAGTTTGATCGTACACAAATCTCTTTCCTCTTATGAAGGTGGCGAATTTTGAAAAAAATACGAAATATTTATTTGGTGTTAGTACCATCAACTTTCCTCCCGGCTTCAACACCCTGAAGGCTTCCTGTATCCCCTTCCTCCCGTCCCTGAAGTGAGCAATAACGTGCAAGCAAAATATCTTGTCGAACGAACTGTCGGGGAATGGCATTTTTTCCATAGAACACTTCGTGAACTCACCCTTAATGTATTTGCGGGCTTCATCGGTCACGTCACTTGAAACCATTTCAATGGACGGCTCGGCATTGGTGAGTAACACCTCGATACGACCCTTGCCACATCCAACGTCGAGGATACGTTCGCCAGCAGAGGGAGGCATGAGACGCAAAATAAGATCGTGCTCCTCCTGTATCCGCTCATGCCACTCTTCCGGCGTACGACGCAGACTCTCAAAATACTTCTGGTCAAAGGTCATGGCGGTTACCGAGTGATATGTGTATTACTTTTTGAGATGCTGTCGGCCGACGCGTTGTTTTGGAACCAACGAACGACTTCGGGGAATTTCTCGTCTAGTGTGTGCTGCGGTGCCCATCCGAGCGTCCGCAGTTTCGAAGAGTCGACTACGTACTTGAGGTCGTGCGCAGGACGGTCTTCAACGTATGAAATAAGCGAATCGGGCTTGCCAAGTGCACCGAGAATACGGAGAGCGATCTCCTTATTGGAGTACTCTTTCTGTTGGGAGATATTGTACACCTCACCGATCTCCCCTTTTGAAAGGACCGTGAGGACCGCTTCAGAGTGGTCGTCCACGTGCAGCCAATCGCGCCTGTTCTCGCCCGAGCCGTAGAGAGGAAGTGGTGTGTCGGAGAGCGCACGCATCGTGAAGAACGGGATTATTTTTTCCGGGAATTGCCGCGGACCGTAGTTGTTGACCGAATGTGTAACGATGACCGGCAGTTTGTGTGTTTTCACATATGAACGTACAAGAAGGTCCCCAGCCGCTTTCGATGCCGCATACGGTGAGTTCGGCTTGAACGGCGACTCTTCGGTAAATTTTTCTGTTGAATCAAGCGGCACATCCCCCCACACTTCGTCGGTGGAGATATGTACCATTCGTTTGACGTTTGGTGAATGCCGCAGTGCTTCGAGGAGCGAGTGCACGCCGAGCACGTTCGTTCTCACGAATGCTTCAGCGGACGTATGAATAGAACGGTCCACATGCGTCTCAGCCGCGAAGTTGACGACCGCGTCCGTCCTTTGCATGAGCCCTGCAACAAGCGCAGTGTCCACTATATCCCCTTTCACGAACTCATAACGCGACGTGTCGACGCCGTCGAGATTGTGCAGATCGGCCGCGTACGTGAGCAGGTCGAGATTGATGATATGTAAGCCCGGTTCACGCTCCAGCGCACGAAGAATGAAATTTGAGCCCATGAATCCGCACCCCCCGCATACCAAGAGCTTTTTCAGGGCGGGTTTCCCTCCGCTGTGTGCCATAGCCCACTGATACTAACGCATCTTCCGTGCGGTGGCCACGTAGCCGAGCGCGTAGTCGGAAGGCGTATATTTCTTTCCCGTCCCCCGCGCAAGCGCAGTGAGCATGGTATCGAAAACATGTGCAAGCGGTCCGAACAGTAACGAGAGGAACTGCAATGGACCCGGAAGCAGGCGCTGGAGAAGTGTCCATCGCGCTGCACACACACCAGAGCCAAGCGCGTGCACTTCGACCTGCGAAAATCCTGCGAACGAAAGTGCTCGTTGGAGCGTTTCGAACGTGTAGCGGTGGAAGTCGCTCGGCGATGCGTGGTACGGGAAGATGAATGGGACGACGACCACGATAATTCCCCCCGGTTTCAGTATGCGCGCGCACTCACCGAGCAATTGGCGATATTCGAACACATGCTCCAGCACATTGATGAGAAGTGCTCCGTTGTACGACGCGTCGTTAAGTGGTAGCGGCTTTTCGAGGTCGGCGATCACGTCAGGACGTGTCTTCGAGTCCATGTTGAGCGTTTCGATGGAGAATGTTCCTCTGAACAAGCGCTGGTACTGAGAACGCGTGTCGCCTCCGAGGTCGAGGACACGCCCCTGTAGCTCTATGTTCTGCAGTGCGTTATGTTCTTCCTTTCGTAGCTGTGTTGTCATACCGTATGCTGCATCGTACGTACCAGCCCCTCTGCGAGGGAGCGGAGCGACTGTGCTTGTGCGAGTGCCATGCAATTTTTCCGCAACTGCTCCTTCTCAGATTCAGAAAGTGCACTAAGTTCCTTTATCTTTTTGGCAAGGTCGTTTGCGTCGCCCTCTTTGTACGAAAGGCGTGCGTCCGCTACACTGCCCCAGTCACGACTCTCCGCAAGTACGATACAGCCGCACGCGGCGGCTTCGAAGATGGTTTTGTCGTACATGCCACTTCCACTGCAGTTGATGAAGATATCGTGAGCACTATAAATAGGCGGCGTTTCTGTATTCGGTACTCCAGTGTGGAATTGTACGCTGCTTGCGAGTTTTCCTTTTTGTACACGCGCGACGAGACTCTCCCGATAGTCGCGGTCGCGAGGGAGCGCGTCGCCGTATATGTCCCCAGAAAAAGCAGTGCCGCTTGATGCAAGTGTCTCCAGCGCCTCGATGAAAAGATCGGGCCGTTTCGAAGGTGCGAGCCTCCCGAGGAACAATATACTCCTGCTTCTCGTGGTATTGGGAACTGGACGGAAAAGTTCTATGTCGATACCGACCGGCATGAGTTTCGTTTTCGCGAACTTCGCCGTGTACGAGAATTTCGAGGTGCAAAATACACCGTCTGCTAGCGCAACGGCCGCTCTGGTGAAGACGCTCCCCGCCCAGTGGTTACGCCATAGATACACCTTTTTGCCCAAAAGTTTCCATACGAGACTGCCGAGTAACACATACTCTTGATTCATGTGCACGAATACGGCATCGTACTCGTTCCGCATACGCCATGCGTAGCGGTAAAAACTTGTAACGTATGAAAGACGGGACGTGCCATGTTCTTTCCCGAGTGAGTAGACGTGAACATTCTGCGGCAGCTCGTGTTCCCCCTCTCTCAAACACACCACTGCGATACGTTCGAAGTGCTTCGAGAACTCATGAAGCCAGCCATGAAAAAATCCCAAGACCGGATCACCCAGATCAACGGCCTGCGTTAGTACCAAAAGCCGCATGACGACATTGTACCCTCTACTTCCGGCGCTTGGACTTCGATCTCTTTTTGCCACCACGGACTGCGGAAGACCCGTACACACCCATCAAAAGCTCGTGATCTTTTCCAGAGGAGGAAAGGAGCGCGATATTTTTCTTCTGTGCCGCATTAAGGAACGCAGTGCCTAATGGCTCTTTAGCGATCTTTTCGTAACTGCGAGCGAACGCGGCCATGTCTTTTATGAAACAAAACCCACCTGCACCACGGCCGCCTTTGTGTACCGGGTTCGCGTAGCGGTTGCAGATAAGCGGGTCGCTTTCGATCGCCCGCTGGATAGGACCCCAACTACCGCCCAACTTTTCCGCAATGTCATACACCATGTTGAAGGTGAGTATCTGCATGTAACCGCTGATATTGTGCGAGTACTTGATGAGCTCCGCTTCCTCGCTTGTGCACACGATATTTTCAGGTGCCTTTTTCAGTACCTTGAGGACCTGCTTCGCGGCACGTGTATGCTTCGCGGAGTTTGACGGTGTTCCAATCGCGTTCAAGAATGGGTTCGCGACATCGTACGCGGCGGTGGCGACAGAAAGGAATTCCGGGCAAAAGAGCACGATGATGTTGGGGAACTTCTTTTGCAACTGACGCGTCATGCCCGGCACGATGGTCGACTTGATGACCGCTATCTTTCCCTTCCCGAGGAGCGAGAGCGCCTCTTCGACGATGCTTCCGTCGAAACCGTGCGGTGTTGAGGGCGTCGGGACGCCGATGAACACGATGTCACAATTCTTTATCTGTGATTTGTTGTTGCGGTATGGCTCTTCAAGCGCATAACGCACGACCGGATAGCCGCGCGTTTCAAAATCGTCGGCGTAGTTCTTGCCGACGTATCCCTGTCCGACGAACCCTATAAGAGGCTTCTTTGCACCCATAGAAGGGCGTTATTATTCACTTTTTTGGCCTTTTACGCAAGTTCTGATGTCCTCACAGTACATCCCGACGTACTCTTCAAAACTTCTATACTGATAGTTCTTAAGCTCCCCCGTTCGCGGACCACTCCTGAACCACTCAGCAAGTGCATCGGCAAACCTGTCCTGCGTCGTCACGATTGCGCCGGCTTCCCGTGCGACACCAACGTCGGTCGAGAGGACCGGTTTCCCCGCAGCGAGTGCCTCAACGATAACGAGACCATATCCTTCATACGTGGAAGGAACGAGTACGAGATCAACACTCTTGTAAAGACTCGGGAGTGTCTCATCTTTAACGATAGTTACTCTGGCCTCAACAGCCGGGTCGACCGTTGGCCATCTCGACCCTTCTCCGACAATGACGAGTCCACAGTCTTCTGGCGCAACTTGTACGAACGCATCAACAGCTAACTGAACGTTTTTCTCTTTCTCAAGTCGAGAGACCACGAGTAAGGTCTTTGTATACTTGAGGTACGGACGCTCAAATGCTGCGGCTTCTTGGAAACTCTGAACATCGACAAAGATAGGGAGCACTGTTACTCGTGCACTGTGTTCCAGCGTTTCAAGGCCATCCCGAATCCGACCCGAGACGACACGAATGTGTGTAGCGCGACGGAGAACGAACTGTGCGATGTGAACGCGAAGTCGGTTCAAAAGCGAGAGTTTCGTGTACTCAGGAGAGAGAAAGTCTGTGTGTATCTGTACGTGAAGCGGGACTCCGAACCGTTTCGCGATGCGCCACCCAGCTAGCCCCGCTTCGAACGGGTCCTGCACGGTCACAACGTCAGGTTTGGGAAGTTTTTTTGCGATACGGATAGCATCGCGTACGTACAGGAACCTTGACATTGAGTGTGTTGGGATGATGTGTAGTTGTTCACCTTCGTACTCTCGGACCTCGTCGCTTCTTCGGGAAAACCCGACGATATCGAGATTTCCGAACCGGGAAGCGTACGCCTCCTGCCGTTTGAATGCGGGAGTGTCGGGGAACAGGACTCCCCGCTTCGACCTATCGGCGCTTATCATTAGGACACGCATGATCTCAAAAGTGTGGCGGTCGCCTCGATGGTTTTCTCTATAGAAAAATCTTTTGCGCGTTCTGCCGCTGCGGCCCCAAGCTTTGTCCGCAGTCCTTCGTCCGTAAGGACTTTGCCCAGCGCTTCCGTGAGCTCTTCTGTATCACCAACATCGACAAGCAAGCCGCTCACGCCGTCTTTGATAACTTCCGGATTCCCGCCAGCACGCGTTGCGATAACTGGCGTACCAACGGACATCGCCTCGATGAGCGTGTGGGAAAGACCTTCGTACCGCGAGTTGAGGACGAACACTGCCGCCCTTGAGAACACGGACGCCGCCTCATCATGGGGGACGCTACCACGGAACGTAACCCGTTCGTGGGCGCTCATCGCCCACGAGTGATCCTCAAGCTCAAGGCGCAAAGGACCGTCACCGAGTATCTCGAGACGCCAATCCGTATGTTCGCCCACAATATCGATGAGTTCTGCGAACCCTTTCCACGGGACAAGGCGGCCTGACGATACGATCAAATTCGATGTTCGCTTTGGAGAAGCGATGTTCGTTCGCTCTACCCCATTGTAGATAACGTCAACACTCTTCGACGACGGCATCCACGCAGTAACGATCCGGCCGAGGTACTCGCTTGGCACGATTACTCGATGTGCACGCCGTACGACAAAGCGTTGCACCGCTCGAAGTACGCCAACGATCAGACCGTACGGATGCTTTTGAAAATCTTCCAACGATTCTTTCACCCCAAAACGCTGTACGCCCTGCTCCCACGCATAATCGCCCGGTACACGCACGACGAGCTTTTTCCTTGTGAGAAGGGAGGCGAGCGCCGCAGGAAATCCGGTCGAGACGGTATCTTGCACAAGGATAAGGTCGACGCCACGTGCCGCTTGCATGCTCTTCCATGTGTATACGAGATGTCTCACGATTGGCGGCAACTGACGAACGACACTGAACGGCAACACAGAGACCTGAATGCCGCGAAGCGGCAGCTCCCGCTCAAAAAGTTTTGCGTATGTGGCCGGACCACCGATGTCGGGCGGGTACAGGCCGGTAGCAAGTAAGATCTTCATATGTTCGTGAGTGGGTCGAGAATGCGCATCTTCACATTTCGGGCAATGAGGTCCCAATCGTATTTCTCTTCAGCGAGTGCTTTTGCGTTCTTCACGATACGGGCTGTCAGCGCCGCATCATCCATATACTTTTTTACCGCACGCGCGATTGATTCGGGATCGTGTACGTTGCAAAAAAGCCCTGTCGGTTCCGTGTCGGGATCGCGATCAGGGTCCGAGAGGAAATCCGGGATGCCGCCGACCGGTGTCGCAACGACCGGAACTCCGGCGGCGAACGCCTCAACGAACGCACTGCCCATCCCTTCGATAGTAGATGGCCTGACGAAGATATCGGAAAGATGCAAATACTTCGGGATATCTGAATGTGCCACAGAACCCAAGAACATGACCCGCTCAGTCACGCCGGACTTCTTTGCAATGGACTCCAACTTCTTACGGTCCTCCCCGTCTCCGGCAACGAGCAGCTTCACGTTATGCGGTAGACGCGAGAGTGCACGAATGACGTCTTCGACACCCCGAGAAAGCACGAGCCGGGAAGCGGTAAAGAGAATTATGTCCCCCATTCTTTTTCCGATCTTTGTTCGTAGACCAATCGCCTCGTCCTCGGAAAGTGACGCCGCAAATCTCGCGACAGCAACACCATTCGGGATAACCTCGACACGACCGGAGAAGCCCGTCTCGCGTGCAAGGTCCTTGATGAAATGCGATATTGCCTTGATGCCGTCCGCCTTAAGGTAGACACGCTTATAGAGCGGCCACAGAAGAGCGAGAATGGGGCGCCTCATCCGCATTCGTGCAAGCGTGTTCCCATCCTGCAATTCGAGGAAGTACGGGACATTGGGATGCGCATATTTGAAAAAGAGAGCGCCGAATCCAGCTTGATTCGCCATCATCGCCCAGATGAGGTCGTAGGGATTTTGCCGGTGCAACGAGCGCGCTTTCCAGAATGACGTGAGTGGGAAAAACATTTTCGCGAACCGGCAAGACAACGGAAGCATCCGGTCCGAGACTTTCACGTTCTCGGCTGTAAATCCGATGCGATGCACCGTCACGTTCCCTATGCGCTCCCGTTTAGGGAGCCCTGAGTCAAATTGAAGGGTCACCATGTCGAACTCGTACTCACTTCCGAGCCGATCTGTTATCTCCTTGATGGCGAGCTCTGCCCCGCCAACGTATGGCTGATACGCGAGCGAGAAAATGAGAACTCGTTTCATGTCTTATTCGCTTTGAGGGATTCTATGTATTCGCGTACTGTATGCTGAGGCTTCCAACCGAACTCTTTCTCGACACGGCTCGTATCAACGACAGAATCCATACGGTTCCCTTTCCGCTCCGGCAGCATGATGATATTATTGTCGCTGAACATTTTTGCGACATCGAGAACGGAGAATGACTCGGGGCTTCCGATGCCATATTCGTCGCCCTGTCCGCCTTCACCTATCATCAAGAGTGCGCGGGCAGTGTCTTCGACGTGCGTAAAATTCCTCTTCTGCGTCCCCGGTGAGACGACGGTCAGTGGCTCTCCCTTCTTATACTGCTCCTTAAAACGGCCCATCACGCTCGCGTATGGCCCCGTGGAGAGTTCGCGCGGTCCGTAGTTGTTATAGAAGTAGGTGATCGCGTACGGAAGATTGAACCACACCCCGTAATTCTGTACGAGCTCTGTGTTGCTCGCCTTTACCCACGCATATGGGCTTTGTGTGCGACCAAGTCCGCTATCGGAAAATTTCGTACTCGAACCCGCGTAGACAAGCTTGCATATTCGCTTACGCCAGTACTCGAGCACACGAAAGGTCCCTTCCACGTTCATCTCCCACACGCGCGCAATGTCCTCAAAACTCTGCTCGACGCGTGAGTACTCTCCAAGGTGAAAAAGTATCACGGGTGTCTCTTTTCCAAGGAGCGACTCAATGTCTTTCGTATGCCCCTTCACGTACTCGACCCCCTCAACGTGGTTCTTCTCGCTGCCGGTGAAGTAATTGTCGAGCGAGACAACGCGATACTTCGGAAGCAGCAATTCGACAAGAGACGAGCCGATGAGCCCTGCCCCCCCGGTCACTAAAACGGTCTGTTTTTGAGCCATTTACAGTAAACACTACACTTATTCCGACGTATCTTCAATGATATCCCACTCTCGTTTTGCAAAGCGCCGCGCGAAGTATACCGACCCTGCTCCGATGCCCGCGATCGCGAACGCCCCCATCCACCATCCCCACGAACCTGTTGTTCCTGCCGCGGCAACCTGTGATGAGGCCGGGACCACATCTGACAATTCGCTCGTGTCCTCTTTCCTCATTTCTTCACGAGGTTCGTACGACGTGTCGGCCGCCTCTGCTTCGTCTTGCGACGAAGCGACGGCACCTGCGCTCGCTACCGGAGTAACGGTGGAAGGAACTGGGACTTGCATGGAGGACTCCGCGGACATGCCCTCGCCCGCGTGAAGTGCGAACGTACCGTTCGGGTATCGCAGCTCGGTCCCCGTATTTGCAAAGAAGCCTAACGTCTGTTGGGAGATGCGAACTGTTTGGCCAGCAAGAACAGTGGTGTTCTCGGGAATGAAAAATTGACGATCGGACGAGTAGACGAGCCATCGCGAAAGGTCGATATCGTTCCCTCCGCGGTTTTCTACTGCTACGCCACCGTCCGAAAGCACCGAGAAGGAAAGATTCGCTGGCTCCGCGGTCACAACGATGCGGTCGGAAGCGGTATTCCGCTCTTCTGCGATCGTAAGAACAACGACGTACCGTCCAGGATATGCGAAGTGGTGTAAAACAAGCGGACCTTCGGCCGTCGAGCCGTCGCCGAAATTCCACGAGAAACGGACCCGCTCAACGATCTCCCTTTCTTCGTTGTACGCACGTGCCCGGAATTCCGTATCTGCACCAACGACGACGACCCGGTCATTGCCTGCGTCGGCATACAGCTCAGGCTCCGGAGGCGCGACGTACGAGGAAACAGCGGAGGAAGGGCTCGGCGCAGGTGCGGGTGATGGTGGGGTCGGTGACGGGGACGGCGTTGGAGTTGGGCTCGGTGGTGAACTGGAGCCACCCGAGACAGTGATATGGTCCTTGATGTTGTTGAACGTTGCAGGACCAATACCGCTCACGTTCTGTATGTCCTCGACGGAAGAGAATGGACCGTGTTCCGTGCGGTAGTCGACTATCGCCTGAGCTTTTACGTCCCCGATACCGGTGAGAGTGGTCAGTGTTGCCTGGTCTGCCGTGTTGATATTTATCGAGTGGTCGGCAAATACCGGCGCTGTCGTAAGAAAAAGCGTGACCAAAATTAAAACGATGTGCACGTGTACCTGCGTAAGATTTGAGTGTCGTTCTAGGGAACGTGCAGCTCTAGTTTCCATGCGCCTCGTCCCAAGTACCGTTCAACACCTTCTGCAATTCTTCGTGGGTGATCTCGCCGCCCCCTTCTTCACTGGCTTCGGCAGGCGCAGGTCGGGAGGGTGGTGGTTGGGGCTGAGCTCGGGTTATAGGTTGGGGTTGGACAGGATGTTGCTGCGACGGATGAGCAGCTTGTGCTTTCCCCTCTTTCGCTGCTCGCCGCTCGCGAAGGACATCTGCCGGTGACTTCATCGGTGCCGAGGAGGCGAGTGTGGGGCCGAATGCAGGGGACTTTGCCGCTTGAATAGCTTCACGTAGCGCACTTCGTTGATCTTCTGGTCTCACGATCCGTACACCGGGAGCTTGCGTAGGAGTATCCGTGCGAGGGGCGTTGGTGAACGGACGTGCACCATCCTGAGGAGGACGCGGAGCACCGCGACGGTCGAACCTTCCTTGAGCAGGGTTTTTTTCCTTTTTGGGCGGGGGTGCAAAATCGGTTTGTCGTTTGACGACGAGTGTCTCTATTTCCGGCCGCCCACGCGAGAACTGGATACGTGAATTCCGTACGACATCGTCGCGATATGAAATAGGGGGCGTGTCGATCGGTGGTAGTGTTTCCGCCGAAAAAGGCGGGGAGCCGACGCCGTCTATCATAAGCGTCATATATATTTGCCCAATGCCTAAGCCCACGAGATCTTGTGCCATAAAGGTCGGCTCGAATACGACCTTGAGGACTTCCGCATCGAACGGTCCCACCCGGAAACATACCAGGGTGCCGACGTTGCCGAACACTGCGTCACGTACTTTTTCTTCCATTTGTTCGATGTATTGATTGGCGAGCGTGAGTGCGAGCTTGTATTTGCGCGACTCCGAAAGAATGTCGGCAAAGGCCTCGTTCATCATCGATTGGAACTCGTCGACGTAGAAGTAGAACCGCGGCAGCTGGGCGAGACGCGCCGCCGGTTCATCGGCGCGTGACATCGCAGCGAGGTAGATCTTCACGACGAGCATGCTACCGAGGAGCGCAGCGTTCGTCTCCCCCATTCTTCCTTTTGAGAGGTTCACGATGAATATCTTTTTCTCGTCCATCATCTTCCGCAGATCGAACGAAGACTTCGACTGCCCGATGATATTGCGAATGAGCGGATTGGCCGTGAATTGTCCGACTTTGTTCTGAATGGCCGGAGTCGCCTCACGCGTGTACGTATCAGTGAAGCTCGCGAACTCCTCGACCCAGAAGGTGCGAACGATCGGGTCGGTTATCTTCTCGACCACCGCGGCACGGAAGGTCTTGTTGGTGAGCATGCGGTTAACGTCGAGGAGCGTCGAATCCGGGTACTCCAAGAGTGCAAGCAGTGTGTTCTGCAGAATGTATTCCATTCTTGCGCTCCACGCGTCGACCCAGATACGCTTCAGCGCACCCATGAGCCCGGAAACGACGAGATGCCGCTTGTCATAGCCAACGTCCTCCATAACATTGAAGCCGATGGGGTGATCGGTATCGAACGGAGCAAAGTAGAGCACATCCTTGATGCGCTCGTGCGGAACGAAATCAAGAAGGCGTTCGGCCGTAGAGCCGTGCGGATCAATGAAGGCTATCCCCTCACCATTTTGTATATCCTGTATCGCCATGTTCTCGAGCATCGTCGATTTACCCATACCGGTTTTTCCGATGATGTAGATGTGCTTACCGCGGTCATTCGCGCGTATCCCGAACATCTCACGCTTTCCCCGCGTGTGCGTCGCCGCAAAATAGGTGATGCGTGTATCATCATCCCGCTCTCCGGAGTTCATGCATGTATTATAACGTCCAACGAGTCGCATCGCGAATGTTTCTTGCGTTCATGATCGGCGAACGAAAACGTTATATGAGCGAGGCGAATGTAGCCACTTTTCAGTTCTACTGTGACCGTAGAACCTCCCGCAAACTGGTGTAGCGATTCGCCGGGTCCCAGAAGAACCAGCTAGTGAGACCTGCGTCGTAGGTGGCACGCGTCTGGTCGAGGATGTCTTGCGGGAGATAGTCTTTACCGTAATCGAAATCCTGAAGCCACGGACGGAGTTTCAGAGGCGAGTATGCTGGTTTCTCGTACACTGCCGGCGTGGAAGTGCCGATGCGCGTGTGTGAAAGTGATGCAATAGAGGTAGATGTGGCTGTGGCACGACGCGCCGCTTCCGCCATCGATGTATACACGACCTTGTACGGGTCGCTATTGGGATTAGAGAGTCCCGCAAATCCCTTGTTGTAGTGCGAGGGGTAGACCATCGGTGCGATGTAATCAAAATATGGGAGCGCACGCTCGAGCTGCTGACCTATCCCAAGGTCGTCGGTGAGGACCGCTGCATACCCGAAAAGATCCACTGACATCACTACTCCTATCGGTTTGACCTGCTCATGGAGATACTTGAAGAACTTCTCCAGCTCTCCCGCTCTATCGGGAGACGGATACACGACGTCGGACATGGGACCGTCCGACGGCCAGCGTACGTAATCGTAATTTAGTTCGTCGAAACCGAGCGCATACGACTCTTTCGAGAGTTCCACAATATAGTCCCAGTACGATCGCGCATTCACCGCCACGAATGAAAGACCTTTGTAATCTTTCCATGGCTCACCAGGACGAGCCTTACTTTGCACTGAAAATTCCGGATGAAGTTTCGTATAAAAAGGGTCTTGGAACACGGTGATGCGACCGATGACGTAAATGCCACTGTCGTGCAATCGTTCGATAAAATCTTTCATATCGACCGCGCCGCACGCATCGGATACAGACCCCGATAAAACGGGACTGTCGGTCGGGAACGCGATCTTTCCTGTGTAGTCTTTGATGTCGATGACGACCGCATTGAGCTTTGTCGTACTAATGAACTCCACCAGCGAATCACGGAACGATGGCGTGCCAACGACACACTGGCTCATATACACCGCGTACGTGGGTTCTGGAGTGGGTAGGTGCCGAGCCAAACCTTGGGAGGGAGGCGTGAATAGTACGTCGGGTGTTGTTGAGGCACTTCGTACGAACGAAGCCTGCGGAGAAAGCGACAACGCCGCTGTTGTCATACCAGCGGCAAGCACCACGCTGCCCGCGACTAAATAGTGCGTATGCTTTTTCATGGACGCCTTACATCGGCTCGCCCACCTGACGGTCAGGCAAATTCTCCACAAACGTGTCTCTACTTCGCTTTGCAGGCGTCTGACTACCCTCCCCTCGCCCTCTCCGAATAACGACCCCTAGAGCGACAATAAGGGTCCCGACGAGGAACAACAGGACCGTATCCCAACTACTGGGGAATCCGAGGAACGGAAGTATCGCAACGAAGGCACCTGCAAATATGATGACTGTATCGAGGGTCATGTTTCAAAAGTATATCACGCGTGAGGTTCTACGATGACAACAAATTCGCCTCTATCCTTGCCCTCTTTCTTGAGCATTTTAGCCAGACCTTCAGGAGGTCCAACGAGTACCTCCTCGTATACTTTTGTGAGTTCTCGGGCAAGCGAGACCCTGGAACGTGGGGCAAACTTCGAAAGCTCCTGCAATAACTTCACAATGCGATGCGGGGACTCGTAGAGAACGATAGGAATATCGCTCTTCGCGATACCTTTGAGCGCGGTCTGTCTTCCCTTTTTGTGCGGCAAGAAACCTAAGAACGTGAATTGCTCCATATTCACTCCGGCGATCGAGAGCGCCGTGGCAAGTGCGGATGGCCCCGGCACCGCATCGATCTTTGCGTCCGGTGCATGCTCGCGGATATACGCGACCAATCGCGCGCCGGGATCAGAAACACCGGGAGTACCCGCATCGGTCACGTACACGATATGCTCACCCCGTGAAAGACGCTCAATGACTTCCGAGGCTTTCTTTGTTTCGGTCGCAGCGTCGAGACGAAATACCGATGTGCGGAGCCCGTAGTGCGCAAGAAGTTTTGCGATGACTCGCGTATCCTCGGCATAGATGGCGTTGCATTCTTTGAGGTTCCATAGTGCACGAAAAGTTATGTCCCCCAGGTTCCCTATTGGCGTAGCGACAATGGAGAGTTTTCCGCTCATACAAGCCCATCATGCTATAGTCTCGTTGTGAAAGCAAAAAAGGCCCACTTTATCGGTATCGCCGGTATGGGAATGAGCGCGGCCGCCATTCTTCTCAAAGAGCAGGGTTGGAGCGTATGTGGTTCCGATACGGAAGTATATCCGCCGGCGACAACGCAATTGGAGCGACATGGCATTCCCTACAATACATCGTATAGCCCCTCGAACATTCCTCCAGACACGGACCTCATTGTCATCGGGAAAAACGCGAAATTAGTGCGTGAACAGAACGCAGAGGTAAATGCCGCATATGAATCCAGTATCCGGGTCGCATCGTTCCCGGAAATATTAGGAGAGACGATACAAAAACGTATACCGATCGTCGTCGCTGGCTCCTATGGCAAATCGACTGTTACGTCACTTTTAGCCTGGTGTCTTTCACACTCCGGCGTCGACGCCGGATGGTTCATTGGAGCTGCGCCTGAAGAGATGGAACCCGCGCACCTTGGCACACATCCTGTGTTCATCCTCGAGGGAGATGAATACCCGACCTCGCACGAAGATCCGCGCCCAAAATTCGCTCACTATCATGCACACGACGCTCTTATTACGGCAGCAAGTCATGACCATGTGAATATCTATAAAACTCAGGAAGAATTCCTCAAACCATTCCGTACACTGGTATCTAGCCTACCGGAGAATGGGACGCTCGTCCTCTGCGAAGATGAGCCGCGTGCCGCCTCACTTGCAAAAGATACCCGAGCGAACGTTGTCTCCTACGGTCTTGCGAACTCGCCGGAATGGTCCGCGAAAAATATCTCCCGAGGAGATGTCACTACATTCGACCTTATGCACGGCACTAAGAGGGTCGCGGCCCTTTCGACCACACTTCTCGGTGATCACAACATCCAAAATATCGTCGGCGCCTCGGCGTTGCTGCTCGAAAAAGAATTAGTAACGGCAGAGCAGTTCGCGGCCGCTGTCGCAGATTTCAAGAGGCTCGCGCGACGGCTCGACAAAAAGACGGGGCGCTCGTCAGTACCGGCATACGAGGCGTTCGGCTCGTCGCGAGAGAAGTTGCGGGCAGCCATCGAAGCGCTGAAAGCGCAGTATCCGGAGAGGCGCCTCATGGTCGTCTTCGAGCCCCACACCTTCAGTTGGCGTAACAAAAAGATGCTGTATTGGTTCGACGATGCATTCGATGGCGCCGGATTCGTCGTTCTCTACAAACCTGCCGAGCAGGGTGCATCAACGCACGAACAGAGTTCGCAACAAGACATGCGCGAACGTCTCGCGCGAACTGGCATCCGAGTTGAGACGACCGTCGATGCCAACGAGGTGATGGAAGTGCTTCAAAAAGAGATTTGCAAAGATGATGTCGTTCTCCTCTCCTCATCAGGATCTATGGATGGACTCATTGAACGAATTCCCGATTGGCTCGATAATACATTCGTATGAGGTTCTTCTCGAGCGAGCTCGGACACGAATACGCCAAAACGTATACGTTCGGTTATTGCAACTATGGCGTGATCGAGCCGGGCGACAAACTGCATGAGATGTACGAGCGAGGCTACCTCCCTTACTCCGGCTCGCCGGAGAGCAAGGGAATGTTCTATATGGCCCGAAGCGGCCGCATTCACCTTCCCTCGTTCGAGCTCAACAGCGAATGCCGCCGCGTGGCCAAGAAATTCGATGGCAAGTTCACGCGCGACGTAATCCCTTTCTCCGATTTCAAGATAACTGACGACTTTCTAGCTTTTTGGCTCGACTACTTCGCCCGCGCGCACGGCTCGTCGGTAGTGTCGCGCGAGAGGGTGATGCACTGGCTCGATTTCGGCATCATCACACACATCAGTGTGTACAAGGACGAGAATGGTAACGGCGCGGCCTATACGCTCGAAGTTGCCGATGACGCTATGACGCACGATTGGTACCAGGCGTGGGCGCCGGAATTTGACAAACAGTCGCTTGGCATGTGGCTTCTTATCGACATCGCCCGCGCAGCTAAGAGTCGCGGCGCGAAATATTACTACTGCGGCACTGCGTATTCGGAGAATTCATACAAGACCAATCTGCCGTCGCTCGAATTTTGGAGTGGCGCAGAGTGGATAAAAGACGCGAACAACAAACGGCTCGACGAGCGTCTCAAGACCGACAGCGAGCGACAAATTTCCCTCCTCGATGAGTGGAAGCAAAACCACCCTCTTTTTTAACCCCAGAGCGTGGGCGTCGTTGGGAAAATCATTCCGTTTTTATACTCAATAGATGGTTCGCGATCACGCTCAAGAAGAAGCGGACCATCGAGGTCGACGTAGTCAGCCATTTGCGCGACGACCGTCGCCGGCGCCATCGAGAGCGACGTCGAAACGTGGCAGCCGACCATAATTTTCAATCCGGCGACTTTCGCTTTCTTTACCATCGCGAGTGCTTCGGTAAGCCCGCCTGTCTTGTCGAGTTTGATGTTCACAGCTTGATAGGTTCCGACGAGCTTCTCGATATTGGCGGCCGTGTGCGCCGACTCGTCCGCGCAGAGCATTATTGATGTTCTAGTATTTTGCCCGCCTGCGCCGAGGCTTCGGCGGGCAGGCAAAATACTTGAATAGTTCTCGGATACTGGCTGTTCGATAAGTTCAATCCGCGCTGCTTCACATGCGCGCAGCATCGCCTCAATATTGTTCTCGTTCCATCCTTCATTAGCATCCACAATAAGCCGCGCCTCCGGCGCGGCCTCGCGAATTGCTCGCAAGCGCTCCTCGTCCCCTTCTGCACCAAGTTTTATCTTCAGTATCGAATATTTTTTTGCCGCGTCGGCCGCTCGCTTCGCCATTGTCTCTGGTGTATCGAGGCCGATGGTAAAAGATATTGACTTCGGCACTGGTTCAATGCCGAGCAGTTCCCAAATGGTTTCCCCCTTCTGCTTCGCCTCCAAGTCCCACAGCGCGCAATCCAAGGCATTGCGCGCTGCACCGGCTGGAAGTGCATCCTGCAGCTCTTTCCGGCTCATCCCCTCCTCGAACGCGTTGTGTATCGATGCTATCTGCGTCTGAACACTCTCGACGGTCTCGTCGTAGCGTTTATAGGGCTCGCTCTCGCCGCGCCCCTCAAATCCGCCGTCGCGAACTGTTGCGACGACAACCTGTACTTCGTGCACAGGACCGCGCGAAATCGCAAATCCTTCGCGAACAGGCCATGATTCAGCTTTCACTGACAGTTCCATACCGACGACTATAGCACTTTACGCGTGCGCTCTTCCGTTTCCTGTTACGTTGTACACATTGCGCGTAATGACTGCCGGCTTACAATGCACGTCCTGTTGTTTGTGGAAGTCGGGTGTGATCCCCGCACTGTGCCGCAACGGTAATCTCGAGCTTGCTCCGAATGAGCGTAGCGAATCGAGGAGTCCGGTCGTCAGACGACAGCCATATCCCGAGCAGGAGAACGTCGCATACGACGTGCAGGCAGAAAATCTCCGCTCGACCGGAGACTTTTTATTTTCATGAAAAAATACATCGCACTCATTGCCGTTGTTATTGCCCTAGGAGGGGGAACGTTTCTCACACAAAAGTGGTTCATTGAGTCTTCCGCTCCTGCCGGCCCCTCTTCTTTACCTACTTCGGTCACACTCACCGCTACAACGACAAGCACGGTCCTGGATGTAATGCATACGCTCGCAGCCGAAGGTTCCCTTTCTTTTTCCGGTCGAGATTTTCCCAGCCTTGGATTTTTCGTGGAAGAAATAAACGGGCATAAAGGCGCGGGCGGATACTACTGGATCCTCCATATCAATGGAACTCCTTCGCAAAAAGGAGCGTCGCAAGCAGTCATCTCCCCAGAAGATGTCGTCGAGTGGCGGTATGAGGAAGGTTATTAATCATTATGAATAACGTTATCCGTATGAAATATCGCGTGCAGCTTCTTCCCGGTTTTGTGCTCTTACTAGCGCTCCTAGCAACTCCCGCTCTTACGTTTGCGCAAAGCGTCGAGGGCGACGTCGAGCTCCTCGACACGTGTACAGTCGAAGACAAAAACGGCATCACACACACGTTCCCGAAAGAAAGTTCGCCAAGCTCGTATCTCGCTATTTGTGCACTCGCAAAAGCGGTTGAGACAGGGCTTCTGAGCAGCGTGCAGTATGACGAGTTCCCCGGCTTTGGGCTTTTCGTAGAAGGTATTAACGGCACGATAGCGGGCGGAGATGAGTTTTGGGCATTGTGGAAGAATGGCGGTTTCGCCGACTGCGGTGTTGAATGTCTTTCCCTCTCCGAAGGAGACACCGTCTCTTTCATCCTTTCGTCTTTCGAGGGGGAGGAGCGTGGCTCAAGCGTGGTGCTGCATATCACTGCCCTATTGCAAACACTTGGAAGTACACCTCCGGCGCCGAGCGGTGGTAAACAGCGGCCACCACCGACCTTTGGTGTTCCTGCCGCACTAGCATTTCTTTCGGAACAACAGCGTGCAGACGGCTCGTTCGGCCCCGACGTCATGACCGACTGGGCCGCGATAGCGCTCGCGAGCGCCGGACCATCACGTACTCGCGACCTTGTTCGACTCTACCTCCTGACATACACTCCTTCACTTTCGAGTATCACTGACTACGAACGACATGCGATGGCTCTGATGGCACTCAGCATCAACCCCTATACCGGCGCTTCGACCAACTACATTACACCTATCGTCGAAGCCTTCGACGGCACACAGATCGGCGAGCAATCTCTTGTGAACGACGATATCTTCGCGCTCTTTCCGCTTTCAAAGGCTGGATACAGCGGAGCAGACGAGGTGATACAAAAGACGGTCGCATTTATCGTCTCCACGCAAAAGCCGAATGGCTCGTGGGAGGAAAGCATCGACCTTACCGCCTCGGCGATCCAAGCGCTTTCGCAGTTCACTTCCATTGCAGACGTGAACGCTTCTGTCGCAAAAGCACGAACGTACCTTCACGATGCGCAGGACACGACCGGCGGTTGGAAGAACAGCTTCTCTACAAGCTGGGCGCTGCAGGCGGTTCATGCGCTCGGAGAACCGCTTACCTCGTGGACACCGGATAAACTGTCTCCCTTACACTTTCTCGGGACACTCCAGCTCTCGGACGGTGGTCTCGAACCTACCTCAACGGATGTGGCGACACGTGTATGGGCAACGAGCTATGCTATCCCTGCAGCACTCGGAAAACCGTGGCGGGACATCTTGCAGGCGTTCCCCAAGCCATCGCTCACTGCAACAAACGAAGTAGGAGTTGTTGCCGGTGCCGCGACTTCGACTGATTCGACTAACTCACAGCAGGCAAGTTCGGAACAAGCGACGTTAACAATCTCGATAAATCCATCCGCGATAGAGACAGTAGTAACACCTTCTGCACCCACATCCATATCTCCAAGCCCTTCACCCCAGCAGATACAAGTTGCAACGTCCTCAGAGCAAGCGACGACCACTACAGAGACGGCTATTCAACCACAGACTCAGGTCGCTGCAATAGCGGAGACGATAAACTCACCATTCAATGAGATATGGATCTGGTTCTCCGGTCTTATCCTCGTCTTGTGCGGCGCTTTCGTTTTCCTGCGACGTTCTTGAAAAGCGGCGCGTACATATCGTCTTTGGCAGAGATCTGCACTTCTTTTTTCCTTGCGGTGAGCTTACCGAATCCGTCGACGAACTCTACTGGAGCATCTTCAATAATGACGAGTGGTTGACGTTCATTCCCTTCGCCCATCACAAGCGTTGCTGCCGTTGCCAAAGAGTCGGCGACGTCGGTCATGGTTACTTTAAGTTTTTTGCCAAAGATATCCTTTTTTCCACGATAGTCTCGCACGCCGCGAAATCCTGCGTACCCGAGCGCGAGGCCCGTGACACCCGCACGCATGGGTGAAATGCGACTGTCGGTGATGATGACCCCTAGCTTTTTAAGCTTATAGGCTCGCATCAATTCTTTTCGAGTTTTCTCTGCCGTCCTGTAGCTATCTTTTGGTAAAAGAATAATTCTGTTGTCCGCATTGGATTCATCAATGCCCGCATTCACAAGGAGCGCGCCATCTCTTTCCGTCCACCACCATTCCGTGTGCGTCTGCAACGCCCACTCGCTCTCCTCGCGTATCAGTTTTACCTTTTGCCTTTTGCCTTTTGCCTCGACTACCCTTCCTTCAGCAAGCGCGACCACCTTCGAGGTAACGGCAAGGACGGAACCATCTTTCAATTCTTTGATGTGCTTTTGAATGAACGCCGTGAGTTCCTGTCCCTCCCGAAATATGCGTGTTTTGACCGCACGAACTTTCATCCCGTTAGAAATAGCCCGCCCTGATGGCCCTTTGGGCGCGCCAGCGCGGGCGTGATTTCTAACGGGATTCATGCATCCTTGTTGCGCAAAAGGCGGAGTGCGAGGTACGAAAGCGGTGTGTAGACGAAACCCATGGCGACTTTGAAGAGCCACCACGAGATGATGATGCGGATGAGCGCAGGCGTGGAGTAGACACCGTAGAAGGCGATGACCATAAAGATGACCGTGTCGAGGAATTGCGACCATAGGTTGGAGAGGTTGGAGCGGAGCCAGAAATATCGCGTACCGAACCATTGTGAGAACTTTTCACGGAAGAAAAAGAACGAGAGCACGTCTTGGTATTCGGCGATGGCGAAGGCGACGAGCGAGGCAATAGCAATACGGATAGTGATACCGAAGACTTGGTTATAACTGTCTTTCACCCACATCCCTGCCTCCGCCCACGGAAGCGAGACGGAGATGAAAGAGTAGAGGACAAACATCGAAACCGAAACGAAACCGGCGAGCACGAAGAGCTTCGCCATTTTCTTGCCATACACTTCGCCGATGACGTCGGTCACAAGAAAGACGAACGGGAACGAGAACACGGCAACGGATACGTGGAGGCCGAGGATGAAGGGTGCGATCTTAAGACCCAGAGTGTTCGCTGCAAAAAGCGAGACGAGATATATCGCAAGCGCGATGACTATCTTTTTGACGTCCTTGTCCGTCAGTGTTGACATAAGAATGCCGCATTGTACGGGATTTTCTTTCGACCGCAACTAATCTAATCGCGAGGTCATACTCTCTTACATAACCTCAAAGTTGCTTTTAACCCACTGCAGAAGAAGCTCCGTATCGCGCTTTCTGTCTTCCGAACCAAGCACGATAATGGCAACCGGCACATCCCCTCCTGCTGTATGAATATTCCACACGCTCGCCATAGTCTGTTGTGCTGCTGTCGTCTCACCATTTTTCATTCCAATAAGATCGGCTTCGTCGATGAATTCGTTGAAATTCCTAAGGTCGGAGATCGCTATCGTATCGCCAAGCCGTATCAACCCAACAGCGTCAGGAGCGACACCTTTGCTGATGTCGAACAGGAATGGACGTTTGTAGTAAATGTATTGGAGTAGTTTCTCGATATCGTATGCGGTCGAAATGTTCTGCGCACTAATGCCCGAAGCGTCGGCGAACTGCGTGTCTTTCATATCGAGAGAGGTGGCCTTCGCATTCATGTCATACACGAAGGTATTTTCACCGAGGAACCCTGCGAGGATGTTCGCCGCATCGTTCGAAGATTGCATAAGGAGCGGATAGAGGAGGTCTAAGCCTGTGTAGCGATCTTCCGTGGAAGGGTAAAAAACCCCGGTTACACTAGCGAGCATGTTCGGCGTAACACGTATGGAGCGGCCTAGGTAAATAACCTCATGCGCCACCACAGCGGTCATGAGCTTCGTGAGCGACGCGATGGGCAGTCGCTCATCGGCTCTTTTTTCCACGATGGCCTCGCCAGACGAAAGATCGACCACTAAAAACGACTTCGCGCCGACCGGCGGGAGAGTAACATCGGTGGTCTTCGGAGTAAGGGTGCCGAACGTATACTCTTCGTGAGCTTCCAGGACAAGAACGGGCATTCCGACCTTCGCAAAAGCATACATCTCTTTTGCGTCTTCCGTGGAAAGACGTATACAGCCGCCTGAATACCCCTGTGGCACGGGTGTACCGTCGTCGTAGTGTGGCCAACCGTGCAGAAGGTAGTTGCCGTAAAACTGAAGACTGTACGGCATCCATACGTCTCCTATAGAAGAATATCCGTTCACCGACTTGCCGAGAACGGAATAGTTACCCGTTGGTGTCTCCCACCAACTTCCTTCCTTTCCCTTGGTCAATATCTCGAACACCTTACTCGCAACACCCTCCTCATAGAGCGTAAGCTTCATGGAGCGCAGGTCGGCCTCGATGAAGCTTGTCTTATCTGCTATGTATGCTGCCTTTTGAGTGAGGAATTTTTGTTCATCAGGGAATACCATTTCTCCGGCGTCGGTAAAAGCGATCTCGGATTGTGCAAGCTGCGCAAAGAAATTCCTGACTTTCTGAGAATTTGCGTCTGCAAGGTCGAGCCGTTCGTTCCATAAGTAAAAACTCGTTCCACCGAAAACAAATACCGCCCCAATAAGGGCAGCCGTTATAGCGGACGACGTCGGCCGTACAATGCCGCGATCCTGAGCACGTGTTTGATGTTGTGGTACTTCGAATTCCGTGAGAACTTTGCCGACATCAGCTTCCTGCCACCCTGCAAGCATCAAATCCTTTCGTATCTCCGCAAGAGTCTTCCCATAGGCCAAAGAATCCTGAACAAACTTCCGAAGCTCATCGAGCGCCATTGTCCTATTCTATCTTGTTTCTCTACAAACCTATCGGTGGGTGCGGGGAGATTTCAAAGCATTGTGGGCACGGGGAGACTCGAACTCCCAATCCTTGCGGAACACGATTCTGAATCGTGCGCGTATACCAATTCCGCCACGTGCCCACAATGATGTGAAAGTACTTACAAGGCCAACTCCGCCACATGCCCGGCTCGGGCATTCTATTTCAAATCATGAGGAACTACCAGTGTTTTTGGGTCTTTGCCGTCCCAGTGAATTTCACCATGGACGACCACGTTGGTGATCTTCGGCTGCCATTCGTGCTCCGCTTTTTTGACCGCCGTCTCGATCTCCTCGATCGACATTCCTCTTTTAAGGGGCACGCGATGCTCAAAGAAAACAGGGCCGCGGTCGAGCTCGTCGGTGACGAAGTGCATCGAAAAGCCCGACTCTGTTATCTCGCCCGCGTCAAACGCGGCCTTGACGGCTTCGTGAATGTGGTGGCCGTACATCCCCTTTCCGCCGAAACGGCTTGCCCTGAGCGAAGTCGAAGGGTCGAGCTGTGAGAGAAGTGCTGGGTGGATGTTGATGGTCTTTCGAGGGTCGAGCCCTTCCACTTTTTTCAACCATCCCGAGAGCGCTACCCATTCTGCACCTGAATCTGCAACAACCCTCCGATACTCTGCTGCGTCGTCGAGGCCGGCCTGTCCCGAGCTTTGTCGAGGGAGAAAATAAATGAACGGGATGCCGAGCCGCTCCGCTCGTTCTCGCACACCGCCATGCTCATGATTCGAAACGACCGCGACGATATTGGCATCAAGTTCCTTCGATGTGACGAGGTTCTCGAATCCTGAACCTCCGCCACCTTTCGTCCCTGATGCAAAAACAATGAGTTTTGGCATGTTACTCAACCGCTTCTACGCTCGCGCCGAGAGCTTTGAGGCGTTCGTGGAGATTGGCATAGCCGCGGTTTATCGGATATACGTCATAGAGTGTCGACTCACCTTCAGCGGCGAGCATGCCGATGAGAAGAAGAGTCGCGGGGCGAAGCGCCGGTGGCGCTTTTATCTCCGCCGCGTGAAGCTTCGTCGGTCCTTCTATCTCTACGCGATGCGGATCGATCTGCGTCATCTTGGCTCCGAGCTTTGTCATCTCCATGTAGTGCTTCGCGCGGCCGTCATAGACCCAGTCATGTATCAGGGTCTTCCCTTTTGCCTGCGTAGCGATGGGCACGAAGAACGGCAGATTGTCGATGTTGATGCCGGGGTACGGACGCGGCGCTATCTTCTCCGGTGGCGCATGTAGTTTTCCAGGGAGTATCGTGATATCGCAGAGTTTTGCAGCTCCATTATAGGCGACGTAGACGTCGCCGCGTGTATGTTTGAGACCCATGTGCTCAAGCGTGAGAAGTTCGAGCTCAAGGAATTCTATCGGGCAGCGTTCGATAGTGAGTTCGCTCCCAGTCGTCGCGGCGAGTGAAATGAAGAACATGCTCTCTATCGGGTCCTCGCTCGGGGCGAAGGTGATGGATGTGTTGATGTCTTCGACGCCGTGCACCACGAGCGTCGTTGTGCCCACTCCCTCTATCTGTACGCCGCACTTCTGGAGGAAGCCACAGAGGTCTTGCACCTGATAGTTGGCCGAGGCGTACTTGATGACCGTCTTTCCGGGAATTTTCGCCGCTGCCATCAAGACGTTCTCCGTGCCCGTGTCGCTCGCTTCATACATCACTATCTCCGCAGGTTGGAGTTTTTCTGTCTCGACACTGTATGTGTGGGTTTCTTCGTTCCCCATTACTTTAATACCGAGCCGTGCAAGCGCATCGATGTGGGCACCAAGCGAACGTTTACCGAGGTCGCACCCGCCCGGTGCGGGTAAGTCGAACGAACCAAGTACATGAGTTAGTGGAGCGATGAGAAGCGCAATAATTCGAGTCTTCCTTGCCGACTCCGTATTGATATTCGACAGGTCGATGTCGCCGGGTGTGACATCCATATCACCGTCCGATTTCCAAAGCACCTTCACGCCGATGGACTCAAGGACCTCGATAAGCCGCTTCACCTCTTCGATGCGCGGCATGCGCTTGAGGGTCGTCGTCCCGCGATTGAGAAGCGACGCGGCGAGGAGCGCCACGGCGGCATTCTTGGAGATATTGGTCTGCACCGAGCCGCTAAGTTTTTTTCCTCCTACGACCCTGTAGTTCATGGGGCTATGATGACAGACTTCCTACAAAAAGGAAGCTTCCTACGAACACGGGATCTCATCCTTCAGTTTCCCGAATACGTTGCAAGCTTCACGGAATTTTTCGAGGCCGTAGTATGTTCTCAAAAACGCAAGCGAGGAATCATTCACGCATTTGTAATCTCCCCTACCCTCTATAACTTCGCACAAGGCAACAACATCTCGGTATTCAGACCCGGGGGTGCCGTTTTTTGCCAAACCATCTGCGAGGCCATACAGACATTGCTGGTATGCATACGCATCTTCTGTCGTACACATGTCTACAAGATCTTCGTATGATATGTGCACTGAATTTTGGTAGACCCTTTGGTATCCGTACGCCCATGCGATTTGTGCAAAGAGCTCCTTGAGCTCTGGATGTCCGGCATACCCTCCCTTCGTTGACCGTACAACGTCTGAAAGACTCTTCTCACTGTCTTCTGTATCGAGAAAAGCAGCGCCTTTGTACGTTCCGTAACACCGATCTCTATAGCGTGGCACCTGTGTTGCACACAAAGAAAGTTCTCCTTCTCCACTACCCGTAAAAAGCGAATGTTCTCGTTCTCTATAAGCAACTCGATTGAAACCGCCCTCGGCACACCCTTCCCTGTCTTCAGGGCGTTTGACGATACGCTCACATATTTCAATGACGTTCTGAATAACGGTATGCCCATCTGTTCCTGACACAATAAATGGAAGTGCGTATCCGATACCGCGATAACAATCAATAGAATATCGAAGTTGCTCTGGGAACGTTTCGGCGATTACAGAACAAAAATCACTCACCTGCTCTACATCTTTTGTACGGAGGAGCACTACTCGTGGATATTCTTTGTAGAAACTAAAATTGCAGTATGCACTTTCGGGTGCCCATTGAGTCGTGTGAGGATCGAAATCATATTCACTCAGATTTCTCGCTACTAGAATGCCGACCTCACTACAATCCCTGCGTAGTTCCAAACGGTTTTCATAGAGATACGCGAGCGAGCGGAAAGCACTTACAACATCATTCTCTACAATGCGTTGCGTTACATGTTCGGCCCAGCATTCCTTCTGATCTTCAGACTCTTCCGAAAGGCATGCGCGTTCGAGCAGGAAGTTTTGATAGTGTTGCCTTACTGGTGCCCAGATAGTCCACATGACACCAAACACAAGAAGGACACCGATCCACCGTACTGGAGTGCCTCTCATAGGGTGCGAGCGGAAGGAATCGGACCTTCGACCTCTGTCTTATCAGGACAGCGTTCTACCACTGAACTACGCTCGCAGTATGTTTATATTCTCACAAAACCCTTCGGTACGGGCGATGGTAGCAAAATTGGGGCTTACATGCTACTTTCCCGTCAGGTTCCGCAATCCATAAAGCCGGAACGAGGAGGTTCTGCGATGGGAGCAAAGAAGGACGGAAGGAAAGGTGCTAGCCGCGATCGAATGTCCAACAACCGACATCAGCGCGGGGTGAGGTGGTCAACCGGAGGCGTCCCCTGGAAGGGAACGCGGGCTGTTGCCCGTAGAGGCAAGTCGCACAGCGTCGGGGTCGTCACCAGAAAACCGACGCACGCGTAAGGACCGGTTCATGGATTCATTGCTATCGGCCGGGTGCGCACAGCGGCGCATCCGGCGATGATTTTTGTAATAAATAAGAGAACAGTTCATACGTCTAGGTGATACCATCCAGCGAAAAGATCTGGCGCCGACCGCAGTAACGGTCGACGCCAGGGGCTGACGAAGTGGCATTCACGGAATCAGCCGTAAACGCTTTTGCCGCGTTGTTGGCGTTCCGCCCACACAGACGTGATGTCTTTTCGCATCTCCACGAGCTTCCAGATCGACAGTCGTTTCAGGTTCTTTTTCGTAAACCGTCGACCGAAGTTTCGGTACTCGGGGAAATTTCGGAGACCGCGAACGGCTGACAGGATGCAGTAGATTGCGATCCGACGTTGCTCCATGAGCCAATACGGGATCGGCTGCCGAAGCTTCCACCGATAGAATGTCCTGCGAACGTCGTGACCTGCCCCCTTCAAGAGGCGGTGCGTTCCAGTACGTTCAATGAGCGCGAACATGTTCGCCTCCCCTTGCCCGACAGGAATCCGTCGGGTCTACCTACACACTAACACAATCACCCTCCCTGCCGACCGAGAAACCGCATGTTAAGATAATTTTATGAACTACAAAATTAGAATCCTGATCGGAGTTTTGCTTATTGCATTTCCGGCGTCGGCACTGGCATTTACCTCTTGTCGCGACACCGGCTTGGGCTGTACGCTCGAGCAACTTACTCAGCTCAACAACGGCGCAGAAGCTCTTGGCCTCGCAAAAGAAGAGCGGATAGCGATCTTGCTGGAAATGGTCCAGAAGTTGCAAGCAATACTTATACAGTTGCAGTACGCATCCGCATCTGGTATCTCAACGGACTGCCTCGACATCACGCAGGACCTTTATATCGGGAAAACTGACGAGGTGACGAACGGGGAGGTCTCGAAACTGCAGCGGTTCTTGGGGGCATACAAACTCTCCGTAATGGATCCAAATGGTGATTCTGGAATTCCGCCCGAAGAGCTTCAACCAGTTACCGGCTACTATGGAAACATTACAGCAGCGAACGTGATGGGGTGGCAAAAAGCGCACGGGATGGACTTTGTGAATCTTACGAGTGGTGTTGGGCCGATGACGCGCGGAAAAATGAAGTGCTCGAACGTCGATTTGCCGGAAATAACAAAAGTGTCGTGGCGTATTGAACCGGCTAATCCCGGCGCAGCCGACTCGTATAAAAAAGATGAGCAGCGTATCTTTATCGACGTTATCCGCGCCGACAACAGCGTCCGCGGATATGACCTCGGCACCAGCTTCGGATGCACGGGATCGACCGATGTTTCTTCACAAGACAAAGGAAGAGTGCTCGGGCAAGTGCATTGCTACTATGCGCTTTCCGGCGTTTCCTTCCTCGCCTACACACGGGACGGGACATTCATCGTCGAGAAAGGCGTGGAATCCGCGAGGGATGGCAGCATACAAAAGACAGTTGTGCTTGAGATATAAAGCATCATCGCCGACCGAGGGATATTGGAATTTTTACGTTTTGATATAGGATAGCCGTGGCGAACGCATCGAGAGCTTGAAGGAGGCTTGGCGATGGGCATCTTCGGCGTTCTTCTGACGATCGTGGTCTGCGGACTCGTCCTTTGGTTCTTGTGGGACGAACTCAGGGTCCACCACCACAAGTGCCCCAAGTGCGCGCACGTCTGGAGCCACCGCGGCATCGTAGCCATGTGGCAAGAAAAGTCGCATAACTGTCCAGAATGCGGCACCGAACAATATTGGGTATTTTATAGAAGTAGGTGGGTAAACAATGAACCTGCTTCTTGAGAAGCCCTCACCTGCAAAACGGCGCGACCAGTGATGGCCGCGCCGATGTCTTTTACCCCTTAGCCCTTGCGGGCTTTCTCTATAGCGGCGACGTCGATTTTTTGCATGGTCATCATCGCGTCGAAGGCGCGTTTTGCCTCCGCTCCCCCTGCCGCCAAAGCGTCGGTAAGTACGCGCGGTGTGATTTGCCACGAGACTCCCCATTTGTCTTTGCACCAGCCACACTCACTTTCCTTACCGCCATTCCCGACGATGGCGTTCCAGTAGCGATCCGTTTCTTCTTGGGTGTCTGTCGAAATCGCAAAAGAAAAAGCCTCACCTTGCTTGAATGCGGGACCGCCATTCAGGCCGAAACAGGGAATGCCGCAGACGGTAAACTCTACTGTCAGCACATCGCCTTTCTTACCGCTTGGAAAATCAGAAGGTGCATGAAAGACGGCGCCTACTTTGCTGTCCGGAAAAGTCGCCGCATAAAACTCCGCCGCCGCAAGCGCATCCTTCTCGAACCAGAGACAAACTGTATTCTTGGGTTGTGTGTTCATGTGCGCCATTGTACCCCATGAGGTAATGAAGCGTGTATGTAAACCCTCCTCCTCACCGACCGATGGATTTAGGTTTTCCAAATTTTCAGAATTTGGGCTCTGTTGTGGAACTAGACACGCATCCGATTATTTCTCCGTTAACCTTTGTGCAGTTCCACTCGACACCGTTCTCAAGAACTTTCACCCGATGTTCCGTCTCCTTCGGCCATGCTAAGTACACCACCAGGACAGCGAGTAGCGAGACGACAACGGTGATGGAAATGACTATTGGTCTCATGCTTTGTTCCCTTATTTTTTAACATTTCTTAATCGGTCGAACTCTTTTTCAAGTTTCTGTTTGCCCTCGTTTCTTTCGCCCTGCCTGTAACCGGATAACCGGTACGCATATTGTCTGATTTTCAGGTCGAGAGTGTGCGTAGGACAATCGTCGTTTTTACACGCAACAAGGAGGCATTTGGCGCAACTTGGTGCATCACAACACATACTCTATCGCGTAATCATACGATGTCCTATTTTAAGCGTGCGTTTACTTTGGAAAAGTGGATTCCAGCCTCGCGCCATCTCTCCTCGGGTGTTTTGAGTATTGAAGAACGTGCAAGTCTGCGATCTTCTTCGTGCGTAATAACTGCGAGTTTCCAACGCTTTTTCACCAGTCTATCCATTCTTTGTTTGTTGAGCTTGTTTGCTTTATACAATTCCAATACTAGTTTAGCGAATTGTCGGCGGGGAGTACCGTGTTCCACGCGCAGATTGCTACCTGGCTTCGCGTTTGGGTTGGCGCGTCGCCATCGACGGGCGGCAACTGACCAGAGACGAACTTGGCTCACGCTGTGTGGCGTAGCCGATCCGCCATTTTTCAGTTTTGCGTAAACGTCGGCAAACAACTCTAGCAGTCGAATGGCGTGATTCTCTGTCATTCCAGCCTTCACCATTTCTTCAATATGCCGACAGGCCATGTTTAGGTGCTTAAGCGTTGGCTGGTTCTTACTCACTTTGATTTTCTTGTTCATAGAGTCGACTGATAGGTGCGAGTAATCGGAGAAATGTGACACATGGCTGGAGCATATTGCCATAAAACGCTCCGGTGCAAAAGCCGCCTCATTTCTGGCGCCTTTTTGCCTATATCCGACACACTGCAAGTGTGACGGACCCGTCACACGCCGGTGGCGTGTGTCTGGGCACTCTTTTGCTCCCTGCCTACCGTTAGAATTGGCGAATTAGAGCCGTTATGCTACCATCGCAGGTATGAGCCAGATAACCATTTCGGAGCAGGAATATAAGCGATTGAAGCGTCAGGGGGCGGCGTACCGCAAGATCGCTGCGAAGTTGTTTCAGTCCGTCGTAAAAGACGATGTCGCATCCGTTGTGCGTGATTTTGCTGATGCAAGATTGTATTCGAAGGGTTTTCTTACCGATCTCGAAAAAGGACTGCGGAAATCGTCGTACGGGAAAGCATGAATCTTGAGCCGCTTCGTTCAGATATCCTCAAATATCTGCGCACGCGGCGGTTGCAAAGGAAATGGGAGAAGGCGAGCACTCTGTTCGAGCAGAACATCCGGCATCCGTCACTGAATGTGGAGCTACTTGAGCCGCATTGGCGTGGGATTTATTCGTTCCGGATCGATCGCAAATACCGCGCTCTCTTTTTCATCACGGCGCGTGGCACAGCGGAAGTCTTCGCTGTCACGAACCACTACAAAAAGTAAAAACACAAAACTACCCCTTAGGGCGTCTTGTGTCCGTATTTCACTACTTGATGTCAAATGACTCGCTGACCACAGCTACCGTGGTATCGGCTAAGGTTCCGTTGGGAGCGGAGTAGGTCATTCGTATTGCATATGTACCGGGCGGCACACCTGCGGTATCAGTGTTTAAATCTATCTCGTTTGCTCCGAATACGGGCTCCTCGTTGAGGGGAACGCTGTGCGCTGTACTCACATTTACGAGATCCAGTTCTGCCACCTCTTCTCCGCGGGGCTCTGTGCCAGTTAGCGTAAATTGTATTTTCGGCAAATTTCCTTTATCCGATGGGAGTATCCGAAGGTTTTCGACATGCGCTAGCCAGTTCTTCTCATCGTGCGCTGGTGATTTACTCTGGCTTTGGTTCCATACATAAAATCCTCCACCCCCAACGATCACGAAGACTACTATTGCGAGGGCAATTCTCATATATAAATCATAGCACGCAAAAAGGCGCCATCTCTGGCGCCTTTTTGCTTATACACTCTTTTGCCTGCCCCGTAGCCGGAGCGCAGCGACGTGGTACTGGGGTTCCGTTCAATTTGAAGGGAGAGGGTTAAAGTGATGGTGGCTGCTTCTTTTTGTTGTACTCGGAAACGACATCGACGATGAGACCAATCGTCATGAGGATAAGAGCGATTGTCGCACCGAGATGCCCGAGAGGAATAGTGGCTATACCAAATAGGCTATACTCCATGTTTTTGGTGAGGAGAACAATCGCGAGAGGTGCATACGCTACCGCAATGCATACTAAAAATGCGACACTGCCCACTCTGCCTATCCAATTCGCAGGACGAAAACGTCCGTAGGATGCGTAGATGCCGGCAATGTACAACACCGCGCCCACGGGCATGAAGTAAGGGCTCAAGAGGGTGCAAAAGGAAACAGATGCTCCGGATGGGCACGCGCCGATGAAAGAAAGAAGGTAGAAACTAACGTATGGAAGTGACACTGCGATGATGCCAAGCCCGACGAGACGAAGCGCGATTCCAACTATGGATTTCATGCCGCGCATTATACCACCTCAACGCAAACAGCCGCCACGTCTGACGTGGCGGCTGTTTGCTTATACACTCTTTTGTTCCCTGCCTAGCGGCGGGCAGGTGTCCACCCCGTTCACCAGAACGGAAGAGTTAGAGTATGAAGAGAAAGAGGTATAGGAGCATGATAAAGGCCACGATAATCACAGCTGAGTTTACGAAATAAGCTACATTTTTATTGGTGGGCGGTTTCCTCAAAAACGAAAAGAGGGGCGCGGCTAGCACGCCGGGGGCAAACGGGATCATGAGAAAAACTATTCCTATACCCGCTCCACATCTTGTTGAAACACAAGTCATGTTTCCCCATAGGAATCCTAGAGCCAGCAGAAGGAAAATGTAGCAACAGATTAGGGTAACCCCTCTTAAGAACTTCATGTGAGAAGTATATCAAGGCAAACGGCCGCCGGTTTTTGCCGGCGGCCGTTTGTTTATACACTCTTTTGCATGCCCCGTAGCTCCGCCGGAGGCGGATGGTACTGGGGTTCCGTCCAGGACTTACTGTAGCGAATACAAAAAATAGATGACGGCAATCGACCCTGCCCAGAGCGCCGGTGGAAGGAGTATCAAAGCTGCGATGGCCCAGAGCAATTTGCGACGCACTGGTAAAAAGTAAATCAAGGCCCACGAAAACAATATGGCGATTGGAATCAATATTAGGAGTAACTGGACACCAAATGACGTCGTCATATTAAAATCGTACCATGCAAAAAGCCGCTATTACTGGCGCCTTTTTGCTTATACCCTCCTACGCTTAAGCTTCGGACGGGCAAGCACTCTTTTGCCTGCCCGGCCAGGGTTCCGTCCAATGCTATGCTTAAAAATGAGTATGGAGAGACTTAGGAATCCCGAGAAGAAAATGCCTGAGGCAGATTTGAGAGACGTTACCCAACAGCTCCAGGAAGAGGCTTTTGAAATGGGGCCTGGGTCAATTGCGCAAAGCCCACGGACATATCACCTTTCAAGATCGGTAACACCGGACAAGTTGGAATTGCTCGGCGACCTTAGTTTTGAGAATCTAATGCTCGAAGTGGATGACAAGCTGGTACTCTCAACGGGAAGGAAAGAGAGTACCGAACCGAATTATTTTCGGCATGTTCTTAGTACGAAGAATGGCGCCCGAGAATTGAGAAAGGCGGAGAAGCTAACTGATTCACAGCAACAAAACTCTAGATTCACACTTCACAATCACCCGGCCACAACACTTCAGGGAATGATGGGACTTGACCTTGCAGTGTCAGACGGTGATATGAGAGCTTCAGAAGAACACAAGGGTGAGATTGAATTTATTCTCACGAATAAAGGAATCATCGGTTACGAAAAGCAACCGCGTACATTGCATTTTGGACTTTCAACTTTTGTTGCGGGTTCACGAATGAAAATTAAGCCATTGGACGGTCCGAACCGTATCCTTAAAAAGCAGAGGAAAGAAGGGATAACGCGATTTTTCATTCCATTCCGGGGTGACGAGGAGTCTCAAAGAAAACTTGAATTGATTTGTCAGTATATTAATGATCCAACTATGAAATGGGGTCCGATAAAGGCTGCGATTGAGAGTTAAACCTGCCTTACTCAGAACGCAAAAACCCCAGCGTTTGCTGGGGCTTTTGTTATGCACTCTTTTGCCTGCCCCCTGCCTGCCGGCAGGCAGGCGTAGCCGGAGCGGAGCAACGCGGTGCTGGGATTCCGTCAAATTGAATTGAACAGAAAAAGCTTATTTGTAGAGATTCAAAAACAAAGAATAAGACACCACGACTCCAATCACTATGGTTCCGATAATCACGGCTTTTCGAATCATTTTGCCGACTTGAGTGGACTGAATATCGCCAGATCGTACTGCTTTTCTAAACGCGAAGAAGAGGATAATGGGGCCACAAAACAGAATACCGAGGAGGAGCACTACCGGAGTGACGAACGCCCCTATGGCATTGCCGCCAAAAAAGAAATAGGCACCCATTGGAATGCCAATTACGACAACGCCAACGGCCAGAAGTAATTGAAATATATTCCTCATATCCTGCAATGATATCATTGTACAAAAGCACCCTTTACAGGTGCTTTTGCTTATACACCCTTTTGCCTGCCCTGAGCTTGTCGAAGGGTTCCGTCCAGATCAGATGCAGCGGTGGTCGCGGCTGGAGCGAAAGCCCTGCGTCGTCCACTCGATGAAAATATAGTCGTTGCACGCTCCCCCGCTATAGGTGATGGGAACACGAAGCTCGACGCCGCCCTCTCGCACGCGGGCAAAAAGAATGACGACCACCAGCGTGATTATCGCTACGGTGATGAGTAGTTGTCGCAAAAGCCACATCAAAAGAGTCTACCATCCCGCCGATAGAGCGAGATAAAAACAGCGCTGGCCCCCGACCAGCAGTTTTTGCTTGCACATGACAGGTTATCGGGCGCTATTTCCCTATTCCCATAATACGATAAATATATATTGACAAACGATATACCCCCATTTAGGATAAATCTATAACAAACTTAATTATTAACCATGAAAAAAGGCTCAACGGTATTTCTCCAAGTAGTCGTCGTGCTCGGCGGCATCGGTGCTCTTGTGCTCCTCCTGTGGGAACCGTGGCTTGAGGGCGTGAATGCAAACGCCACATCGATAGCTCAAATCTACTTCGACGATCCGTTCCTGTGGCTCGTGTATGCAAGCTCCATTCCCTTTTTCTTTGGGCTCTATCAGACATTCAAGGTGCTGGGGTACATTAGAGAAAACAGGATGTTTTGCGCGGAGGGGGTCTATGCGTTGGGTGCATTAAAATATTGCGCGCTCGCCATTATCGGCTTCGTTGTGGTGGAAGGAATCATCATCATGCTGAACCACGGTGACGATGATGCCGCGGGCGCCTTAGTCATCGGTGCCGTTATTATATTCGTCTCTGCGGTAATTGCCGCCAATGCGGCCATACATCAAAGAATCTGGCAAAAGGCCGTGGATATAAAGTCCGAGAATGACCTGACGGTATGAGCACCGTCATCAACATAGATGTGATGCTCGCGAAGAGGAAAATGAGCGTCACCGAACTTGCCGAGAAGGTTGGCATCACGATGGCTAACATCTCCATCCTAAAAAACGGCCACGCAAAAGCTATCCGGTTTTCTACCCTTGAGGCGATTTGCAAAGCCCTCGAGTGCCAGCCCGGCGATATTCTGGAATATAAGTAAGCCTCAACCACGTCGGGCGGCTTCTATAGCGGCGACGTCGATTTTTTGCATGGTCATCATCGCGTCAAAAGCACGCTTGGCCTCGTCTCCCCCTGCCGCCAGAGCATCGGTAAGTACGCGCGGTGTGATCTGCCACGACACTCCCCACTTGTCCTTGCACCACCCGCATGCGCTCTCCTGTCCGCCGTTCACGACTATCGCGTTCCAGTAGCGGTCCGTTTCCTCCTGGCTATCTGTCGAGATCGCAAAAGAAAATGCCTCGCTTTGCTTGAATACGGGACCGCCGTTGAGGCCCATGCAGGAAATGCCACAGACGGTGAACTCTACCGTCAGCACGTCGCCCGCCTTGCCCCCTGGAAAATCGGAGGGTGCATGAAAAACGGCGCCTACTTTGCTATCCGGAAAGGTCGCCGCATAAAACTCCGCCGCAGCTTGCGCATCCTTCTCGTACCACAGGCAAATTGTATTTTTTGGTTGATTGGCCATATGCCCCATCATACCAAATCCGCCAATTCCCTTGCATTTTGGGTCGGTGCGGAACATAGTTGTCGCCATGTTGAATGAGAACCTATTTTTGCTTTCCTTCGATGAACTTAAGAACATTTTGGCCCACGATTTAACAATATTTGACTGCGCCCTAACGTACGTTCTTGTATACGTCGTATACAAATCACTTGGCCGCTATATTTACTTCAAACCAGAAGAACACGCGTCAAAAATAAACCGCACCTTGCTTGCCATCTCCCTACTAATAGTCTTAATCCATTTTCTCCGAGATGTGGCTGGTTATTTACCATTTCTCCCAGAATATGTTTGGTTATATGCAGTTTGCGGGCTGATATTGTTGATGGCTCCGATAAGTATGGTCATGGGAAAACTGATATGGGAAAGGGAGAGCGAAGAGTACAGAAACCGACGAAATTGGGCTCATCGCTATCTGCCCGTACCAACGGATTACTTTAGAGTTCCTGTCAGTCAAAGCAAGAAAGAAGGCAGCTACAGTACAAGCTGGGAAGTTGAGGGCGTAGAGAGTACGAATCGTAATCTACCCTCAGACATGCTATTGAATTTACTTGCCCTGACTGTCTTTCTAACTACTGGGGTAAGTTGGGCTGGCGAGAGTATGGCAGTCTATGGATGGTACTCACTAGCTTTTTTCGTTATCATCGCATGCTGGATCACAGCGATTTTTTTGGACAGAGGCGTATTTTCTTGGATTGCTTATTGTGAGGATAAGAAACCTTGGAAAAACTACTACAAACGCAAAAGCGCCCCGTGAGGGCGCTTTTGCTATACACCCTTTTGTTCTGTCCTTGCCTTCTAGTGAGTTGCAATGCATATTTGCGTTCCGGCAATGAAGCCGCGCTATAGAAGGAACTGGGCGATGAACCTCAAGTCAAGACAGGAAGGTTCATGGAGGATTTACTCCGGGACCGATCCGAACCTGCATCCGACCGTGCAGGAGTTGTTCGACAAGATCAAGATTGACTTCCCGGGCAAGAATCTGTCCGACCTCGCAATTGCCAACCCCGGTGGGGCGACTTACGACCTGCTCTGCGTTCGAGCCGAGTAATCGTCAACTTTGGCAGGCAACGAAAAACGGCGCGGCCATTTCTGGCCGCGCCGCTTCCCTTTTATACACTCTTTTGTTCCGTCCATTCCCACGGTCTTTCCCGTGTGTCACGCGTACTGAATTGAAGAACGCGATTACAATTCTGTGCTCAGCTGAGACACAGAAATCGACGATAAATCCGGCACGAGGCCGAACAAATCTTTTTTGAATGATTCCACGACCAGCTTCCGCTAGCCGTGCCTTGTTCATGTTTATCCAGTGTTTCCACATGGCATGGACTATATCTTCACCCAGCTATTGCTGGGGCCAACGTGTTATGGCAACCCAAAATTATTTTGAGTTGGCCATCTTCATCCCGCTCGCGCGAGAATCCAGTCTCTACGGTGCCCATGAACGACTTCGTAAGTCGTTCGTGGTTCCCTCGGTATTACCATAGTCACTGTGAAATTTTATCACGGTAACGACAGGCTTCACCGATTTTAGTTGGTTTTTGCTGCAGAATTACTTCTACAGGTCGCTATGCCTTTTCGGCAGGACGACTTAGTCTTTGTCATTGAGTTCGCCTTGGTCCATCGCGAGGATGAGCTTCGGGCGCTCCCAACTTCCCTGACTTGACGGGCGGTGAGTACAAAGCTTGAGAACGTATTCACCGTGGCGTGGCTGATCCACGATTACTAGCGATTCCGGCTTCATGGGGTCGGGTTGCAGACCCCAATCCGAACTGGCGCCGCTTTTAGAGGATTTGCTCAGGGTTACCCCGTCGCGCCCCTTTGTAACGGCGATTGTAGCGCGTGTGCAGCCCAGGACATCAGAGGGACATGCTGACTTGGCGTCATCCCCACCTTCCTCCCCCGTGAGGGGGCAGTCTCGCCTGATACGTGTAACAGGCAACGAGGGTTGCGTTCGTTACCCCACTGAAGGGAACGATTCAAACCACGAACTGACGACAGCCATGCATCACCTGTCCTACACCCTCGAAGGCTTCCTAGCTTTCGCTAGGCGTGCAGTAGGATTTCTAGCCCTGGTAAGGTTCTTCGCTTAGCGACGAATTGAGCCACACGCTCCACCGCTTGTGCAAGCTCCCGTCTATTCCTTTGAGTTTTAGCCTTGCGGCCGTATTCCCCAGGCGGTCGACTTAACGCGTTAGCTTCGCCTCCCAGAGGGTCGATACTCCGGAAAGCCAGTCGACATCGTTTAGGGCGTGGACTACCGGGGTATCTAATCCCGTTCGCTACCCACGCTTTCGTGCTTGAGTGTCAGAAACGCGCCAGTGAATTGCCTTCGCTTTCGGTGTTCCCCATGATATCAACGGATTTCACCCCTACACCATGAGTTCCATTCACCTCTCACGCTCTCGAGTCATGCCGTTTCGACCGGGTTTCCAAGGTTGAGCCCTGGATATTTAACGGCCGACTAACATGACCACCTACGCACTCTTTACGCCCAGTAATTCCGGGTAACGCTTGGGGCCTCTGTATTACCGCTCCTGCTGGCACAGAGTTAGGAGCCCCTTATTCATGGAGTAACGTCAATGACTTCCTCCTCCATAAAAGATGTTTACGCGACGAATCGCTTCATCCACCACGCGGTATCGCTCGATCAGGCTTTCGCCCATTGTCGAATATTCTCGGCTGCGGCCCCCCGTAGGGGTATGAACCGTGTCTCAGTTTCATCGGTGGGGGTCACCCTCTCAGGTCCCCTACGCGTCATAGCCTTGGTGAGCCATTACCTCACCAACTAGCTGATACGTGGCAGGCCGCTCCGGAAGCGATAAATCTTTACCCGAACACCAACTTTGGCATCGTCTCTTTCCACGCCGCATCCGAGTCGTTTCTTTACTCGAACCTGCGTGTCAATATCAAACAAGTGCGAACTCCGCGACCGCCTTCGGCGTTATGCCAAAGTTGGTGTTCGGGTTTACTCTTGCTCGGACAATTACAAAGTTGATGTCCGGGACCATCGGGAATTATCCAACCTTTCGGCTGGTTATGCCCGACTTCCGGGGACGTTCCTACCTGTTACTACCTCGTCTGCCATGGGTCTAAACCCATTCGACTTGCATGCCTTATCCATACCGCCAGCGTTCACCCTGAGCTAGGATCAAACTCTAAGTATAAGTAGCCGAAGCTACCCGATACGGAGTTTTGAGCTCTTTCTCTTAGGATGGACGGAACAAAAGAATGTGAAATTTTCCTTGCGGAAAATTTCATCCTGCGAAGCTCGTGTATATGAGCGAAGCAGGATACTTTAATTCCGATTACTGTTACTTACTTGGATTACTGTTTACTTTGGTTGCTTACTTGCTTGTTTACCCTGAACTTTCTTCGTTAGAAGAATGTTGAGGGTGTGTGTTTTCTTACCTGATGGAATTTTACTTCCATCAACTTGGTTATGCTTTTTTGTATTCGCTACGAATACAAGTTCGATATTCAGTTTTCAATGTTCGTCCGAATGTCATACGCAGATTTTTCGGCACACCGCTCCAGACCCTTTCGGGTTCGGAAAGTCCTTGCATCGAGAGATGTTTGGACAAGCCCTTCGACAAGTTTCAACAAGTTCAGGGCAGGCCATCAGGAGCGATGGTCCGAGCAGTATAGACTCCCCTCCCCAGAGTGTCAACCAGTTGTACGAGTCCAGTACATTTGGCACTCTCGTGCTGTTAAGTCCCGGACAATATACCGCAGCGGGGAGAGCATTCCAAGCGATTGGTGAGGACGTTCGGTGT
>Ga0326597_10001378_pt1 | contig 39611 bp, 46 predicted proteins | sample RVTome_12_FD_203789 | JGI IMG/M metagenome (GOLD analysis project Ga0326597, IMG submission 203789) | Soil microbial communities from uranium-contaminated site in the Upper Colorado River Basin, Wyoming, United States - RVT100D185 | ecosystem: Environmental > Terrestrial > Soil > Contaminated >... | reverse complement strand
CCTGCCGTTGAGCCTGAGCCTGAGCCTGAGCCTGAGCCTGAGCCTGAGCCTGAGCCTGAGCCTGAGCCTGAGCCTGAGCCTGAGCCTGAGCCTGAGCCTGAGCCTGACGGGCGGCCGGCGTCTATCTCCAGGGCGCTAAATGCCGGCAAGATGCTCAACTTTGACTATTGGAACGGCAATAGTCGATACACCCGTTTCGAGCACCACGTCACGTGGAAGGGCGACACCGCCACGGTCAAGTTCAAGTGCCAAGAGCTTGGCGGGGGCGGAAAGCAGAAACTGCAGGGCGCAGAGTACTCCCTGCGTGATTACTACACGGGCGATGTGCTGGACACTGTGACCGTTGAGCCCGGTGCCACTGGCGGCGCGTTCAAAGTCGATGTGGGCAAGCTGGCTGACGGCTGGCTTGTGCTCGACATGACCGCCCATGGCACCGAGACTGCGATACCGTTCCCGGTTTACGTGCTACGTGGTGAGCTGCCCGCACAACAGTGGACGCCAGTGTGGACAGGCAGCAGCGGTCACGGGTCACACTTTCATCTGCACTGGGTGCGGGTGGACGGTGAACAGAAAGCCATGCCGCTGCCCCGCCGGGAGTATCCGCACTTCGATCACGTACCTGCTGAAAGCAACCTCTACTTTGAGACGCCAACAGGCACGCTGGAGAGCCAGGCGCGGCGGATATTCCGGACCAAAGATGGTGTTCTGACCACGGCTACGCGGCAGTGGTACACGTGGAACGACTTGGTGCGCAAACTGCCCCGCTTGCCGTTGTTGGACGGCCCCTGTGGAGTTAACTCGCTGGGTTACCCCACGCATATCTCGGTAGGCGTTGCGCGGCAAGAGGATGACGCTACCAGCGCGCCGCTGGACAACCTGTACGTGACCACGCCCTGGAGCCTATGCCGTGTGAGCCCAGAGGGGGCCGTCAAGACACTGGCCGGCTACAGGCACAAAGGCGTGCCGACGTATTGGAACGACCCGCCGGAGCTTGAATTAGTCGGCGATTGGTCTGGCGTGCCGGAGGATGAGCCGCGGGGCTTCCACGAAATATGGGGCGGGTGTGTTGTTCCGGCGACCGTGCGAGTGGACGAAGCGGCGCCGCGCATACCGGAGGAGGGCAACCGTCACCCGCATCTTGTTGACCCTGACATCCCGTTCAAAGGCCCAACATTTATCGCGGCGGACTCACAGAATAACCGGCTGGCGGCGGTGGAGCACTCGGCGACAAGCCACGCCACGCCCGCGAAAGTCACGGTGTTCGCCAAAGGCGATGACTACTGGGACTGCGTTGCCTGGCACGACAGGATCATCGCTAGCGAGCGCGGAGCTCATCGGGTGGTCGAGCTGGACATTCACGGCAACGTCACCCGGGTAATTGCGCAAGGCGCGGCGCTTGCCGCGGTGGACTTCAACCGCTTTGTGATCCGCACGGCGCCGCTGGACATGATACAAGCGGAGCAAGTCGTGTTGCCCGAAGGGCTCTACGTTGTCGGCGACTGGCTATACATCGCAAGTTCGGCGATGGCGATGGTGCAGCGCCGCCATCTGGTCGATGAGGACAGGCCGCGCGAGGTGATTGTTAAATTCGGCAGCGGCGGCGTGAAGGCAGACAATTACTGGAAAATAGCGGTGTCCGACGGTACGGCGCTGCCTGAAGGAACGATTTTCCTCACCGACTGGACCGTGAGCGAGTTCGGTGGCCCTGCCGTTTACGCACCAGACGGCACAAAGATGAAAAAAGGGCTGATGAACCCCTACAACAGCCGATTTCTGCACCGCGGTAAAGGTGGCGGCGGCTTCTCCAGCATCGGCTATTCCGCCGCTGTGGCGGCCAAGAACGGACGCGTCGTTTTTGGCTCGTCCTATGAGGGGCTGCGCGCCGTGTCTCTGGCGCTGCCAACCGACAAGGATGTTGACCGTGACGCATACAGCCGGGGGCGCAAGCTGTGGCGGTCGTTGGGCTATGGTCTGAAATTCGGCGGGCACGCACAAAACCGTTTCGGCGAGTCGCTACCGTGGGGCGAGCACCCCGACATGGATGAGTTTATGCGGATCTGCGGGGCGGTGCGGTAATGGCAATCTCTGGTGTGATGCTGCTACATTTTGAGGGGGCGACGGCGAGCGACCCCGTGGACACGTATGGCGTCACTACGTGGTCCCGGCTGGGCACCCCCGAGCTGGCGGCTATACCGGCGGTTTTCGGCAGCACGGGCGCCCGTTTCTTCAACAATGCGACAAACCGGTACTTATCCACCGATGCGCTTGATATCCCAGAGGACGAGGACTTCACCTTTGAAGGGTGGGCGCGAACGGACAGCAACTTTGCCTACAGAAACCACTACATTTTAGACTGCCGGGATCCGGCGGATCTTAATTCCGACAGAGGTTTCCTCCTCTATTTTAACTCAGCCCGAAAGCTGGTCTTCCACGTTGACGGCGCTGCGGCGATAACGGGAACGATTACGGCCCCACAAAACGAGGACGTACCGTGGTGCGTGTCCCGCGTCGGCGGCGTTATACGCATTTTTGTCGGGGTAGACGGCATCGGCGGCGACGTTACGCTCGACGGTAGCGTCGCGGACAACAGGGCTTTCGAGCTAAGTACGACGGGCATTTGCGTGGGGAACCACCGGACCGGGGCGGCTAACCAAGCTTTCGACGTCGCGGGGCTGGATGAGATAAGGGGGTTGGTGGGGTTCGGCCGCAATGCTACGTATACGTCAGATTCAGCCGCTTTCCCGGATGATGTACCGACTGCCGCGCTGGCCATAACCACGCAGCCAGTAGACCAGGTTGTGACGCAGGGGGAGGGAGCCACGTTCACCGTGGCGGCCGACGGTGGCGCGGGCCCCCTGTCGTATCAGTGGTTCGTCAACGACGAGTTTATGTTGGGTGAGAACGCCACGTCTCTCGTCGTCACCACCACTTTGCTGGACGACGGCAACGTGTACCACGTGGTGGTGACTGACGGTGTTGACTCGGTGCAGTCTGCCGACGCGACGCTTACAGTAAACAAGGCGTCGATTCTAGTACCAGTGCTGCAGGGCCCGGAGGACGCCACAGTCGCAGAGGGCCGAGCCGTTACGTTTCGCGTCAGTGCGTTCGGGGTGGGCCCGTTTACGTATCAATGGCGCGTGCTTAACGGCGCTTTTGTGCCGGGCGCTACAAGCCGCGTGTTGACGTTTGTCGCCTACCTGCAAAACAGCGGCGCGCGGTATGAGGTTATAGTTACCGACGTTACTGGACTGGTCACAACCTCCTACGCCGCACTGCTGACTGTGACGCCGGTCCCAGTCGAGGCGGGCAGCGCGGACGTGGATTACCCGTGCGCGCTGCCTGGCGTGCTGGTGGCGCACAACAACTACCGGTCAAAGCAACGCACCCGCCGCAACGACCTGGCCAGCGGGCCGCCGCTGTTCATCCTGGAGGACGACGGGGGGTATGAAATGTTTGACGTCGCCTGGTCGTTCAACGCCGCGCAAGTGCAGGCGTTCCGCAACTGGTTCCGCCACGACCTGGCCAGCGGGTCGCGGCTGTTTAACATCAACCTCATGGTCGAGGGCTTCGACGGCGTAAAGCGCACCCGCCCGCATGAGTGCAATTTCGATGGGGTGCCGAACTACACGCAGGTGGGGCTGCGGTGGCGCGTCACGGCGCAGCTCGTTGCGATAGAGGAAAAGATACTGGACAAGTGCGCCAACCTGACTGAGCTGTTTAACGGGTTCTGTGGCGGTTTGTCTGCGGCCATCGATGCGCTGAACGACATATTCCCGCCGACGCCCCCCGAGATACCGCCCTACGTGCCGCCGGAGTGCCAACCGTACAGTTGCAGCGCGTTCCAGACGTCGGCGCTGGAGTTGGGTGACGCGTACTGGCCGTTAGACGATCCGACATACTCCAACACGCGACCGGAGTTCTATCGTAAGATAGATACGGCTGGTGATCTGGGGTACACGTTGCGCTTCGACCCGGGCAGCCTGGCGGGGGGCAACTGGGCTGCGTCGGTCGACTCTCGGACCCTCGCTGGAGAGATAGATGTTTGCAGCGTCCCGGGGGCGGACTTTAAAATAGTTCAGAGGGACAACGCTTCCGGGTCGGAGCCAGCCCCGTTCGGGTTCTACATCAGTCCTAACCCGTTCATCACCGCGGGCCACCCCCTCGTCAACTTTTCCTGTGTCACTATCGGCCCGCAAAACGGAAATTTTTACTACTCATCAGGCGGGGCAGAGCTACAGTTTCGGGAGGACGGCATCTTGATAAACCCAATCGAGTGCCGCATGCAGATGAATGTCTCCCGCGTAGCGGACGGCCCGGACTGGGGGTACACGTTGTTGCTTAGCTTGGGCAGAGGGCCTTTCCCGCCCTTCGAGGAGATATCACTGCCGGATAACCTGTTTGACGACGGTAAAGCGCACTTCGTAGCGACGTTCGCGTCTGCCAGTTACATTGTGTACACGGAGGCGGGTAGCGGCAATGAAAAAATAGACTTTGTGGTTGACTACGAGGTTCAGGTTGACGACATGGAGTTTTCCGGCACCGTCACCACCAACGTGCGGGATAGCTCCCCGGGGACAGGGTACAGCGACATAGTCTGGTTGTTGGAGGATGATTCTCTCGGCATGCGGTTCATGGAGCGCGCGCACACAATGGCGTGGCTCGGCTTTTCCTGGGGCACTGGTGAGGGCGGCGCACGCGCCGCGATGTACAACGCGTACCAGCGCAACTTTACCGACTACACGCCGCCCGCCTACTGCGTGGTCAGCGAGTAATGGCGACGCTGGAGCAGTGGCAACGCTTTGTCGCCAACGTGCCTGAAGCGCAGCGCGAGTACCGCACGCTGGAGATATGGCACCCGCAGCTGGAGCGCGTCTACCGGTTTGTGACCAACTACTTCGTACTCATCGCCACGCTTGAGGGTGACGCGCCGCGCGACCCGGGCGATGATGTGGTGTTTACGGGCTCCACGCTACGCATTGTTGAGCCCGCCGAGCGCCAGGACGTGGAGCAGACGCTGCAGGTCGAGTTCGGCAACGTGGACGGCACCATACACGAAATTACCGACCAGATCAGCGGTCTCGGCTACTTTACCGGCGTCGAAGTGGTGTACCGCAAGTACTACAGCGGCGACCTGTCGCAGCCCGCCGTCCCGCCGTTGTACTTGTACGCTGCGGCGCTGGCGTTTAGCGGCCCCACGTCGGTGTCGTTCACCGCGGAGGACGTAGACTTGAGCCAGAAGCGGGCCGGCAAGCTATACACGGGAGAGCTGTTCGCGGGGTTGCGTGAATGAACATCGACGCCATCAACGCAATGGTCGGCACTGATTGGGTGTACGGCGTCAACGACTGTTGGGCGGTATTCCGCAAAGCGTCGCGCGACGTGTTTGGCGTGGACGTGCCGGGGGTCGAGATACCCGAACAATCCGACCAAGCACTTAACGCGCTGCTGTTCGACCAGCACGCCGGCCAACCGCAGTGGTGCCGCGTCACCGGACCGGAGCCGGGCTGTGCGGTGCTGTTTCGCAACGCCAAAGGCAACGCGATGCACATAGGCCTGTACGTGGAGGAGGGCAACGTGCTGCATTGCATGGGCCACCCTGACCGCCCGGGGCGAACAGCGTACGATAACCTACGCATGTTGCGCCGCCTCTTTAAACGAGTAGAGTTCTATCGATATGTACCCGATAGTCGTCATTAACGACCCCGGCAACGTCGCCGACCGGGACATACACCACCCGGAGGACGGGCAGACGCTGGCCGACTGGATCCTTCAACAGTACGGGCCGGACGGATTTTCCGTGCCGACTGCGGTATTTATCGGGCCACCGAACGGACTGCGCCGCCTCGACCTGGAGGATTTTAGCCAGCTGGACGTTGTGCCTGACGCGCCTGTGTATATCCTGCACCGGCCGCAGGGCCTCGACCCGATTACCGCCGCCATCATCGTTGCTATCGTTGTATCCGTGGCCGTGGCGCTGCTCATGCCTGTGCCTGACTTAGGCGGCGACGGACGCCAACAACGTCGCAGCCCCAACAACGCGCTGTCGGGACAAACCAACATTGCCCGGCTACTGGACCGCGTACCGGATCCGTTCGGCGAGGTGCTGAGCTACCCCGACTTGATAGCGCCGACGGTCTCCGAGTTTATCGACAACATAAAGTACCAGCGTGAGTATCTGTGCGTCGGGCGCGGGCACTACCTGCTGGAGGATTTTAGCAGCGGCAATACGCTGATCAGTGACATAGCGGGGTCCACGGTCGACGTGTACGAGCCCGGAGAGACGCCGCCCGAGGTGCTCAAAACGCGCCAGTCCAACGAGGTCAGCGGGCAGCTGATGATAGGGCCTAACGAGGAGGCGACGGTCTCCCTGGGTGCAGGCGACACAGTGACGTATGTCTCCGGTACCGACAAGGCGACGATCAGCGGCGCGGACTTTACCGCCTTCGAGAGCGGCGACACAGTGACACTGGTCGACGTGTGGTCAAATGACGGCGTAGACGACTTGAGTCTGATCGGCACGTACACGGTCGACACGGCGGGCGCGACCAGCATCACGCTGCTGTCAGCCGCGGCGGAAAACGCCAACTGGGCCAACTTCGACGGGGTCACCGAGGACATTTTGTTGAGCACGGGCGGCGACCCGCTCGACCCTATAATTGAGATACCCGGCAAAAACCCGGTAATCGGCCCATTCGTGGTACCGGGCACCACGCGCAACGCCGCGGTGTGGCTTGACCTGACGGCGCCCCGGGGCCTGGCGCAGGGCGATAAGCTGGACAAAGTTAAGTCGGTATCGCTGCAGTTTACCTTCGAGGAGATCGACGCAGCGGGCACCCCGGTCGGCCCGTCGTTCGTCTACCCGATTACGGTGTCGGATAACAGCCGCGACGAGCTGTTCTGGACGTTTAAAGTGGTCGAGGCTGACGGCTTGGTGCTCGATACGCGGTACCGCGTCAAGGGTCAGCGCACGACCGATACCGACCCGACAGAGGTCACGCTGCTGGAGGATATCAAGTGGGCACGCCTGGCCGGCATCGAGGATATTACCGCCCCGGACGTCACCGGCACCACGCGCGTGATGATCGAGACCCGGGCGACGCAGCAGGTTGCCGCGTTGCAGGAGCGTCAGTTTAACATGCGGGCAACCCGCAAGGTCGTCACATGGGACGGCGAGCAAGTGGTGGGCGATATCGCAACCGGCGCGGGGCTGACCGCCTCCCGGCGCATGGCGGACTGCTTTCTGCACTATATGCTTGACCCGGCACTGGCGGCGCGCTCGCTGGCAAACGTTGATGTTGAGTCGATCTACCTGCTGCAGGATGCGCTAGACGGCGTATTTGACGGCAAGAAAGGGGAGTTTTCGTATACGTTCGACAACCGCGACACTCCCGCCCTGGAGGAGCTGCGGTTGATCACTCAGGCCGCCCGCGCCTTTATGTACCGCGAAGGATCCCGCTTTAGCGCCACCCGAGACGAGGCGCAGCCCATTGCGCGAGGGCTGATTAACCGGCGCAACAAGCTGCCCGACGCGGAGAACCGTACGGTCAGCTTCAACCGTCCGCTAGACAACGACGGGGTGCAGCTGGAGTACAACGACATTGACGACAACGTGACGCGGCTCATCACGCTGCCGGACGACCTGCCGGAGGATGACGAGCACTACGGACAGCCGGCAGCGGTCAACCCGATAAAGGTCGAGGCCACTGGGATACGCCAGTACGTGCAGGCGTGGGACCGGGCGCAGTTTGAGTACCGCCGTTTGATCTATCAGCGCGTGTCGGTCGAGTCCACGGTGAGCCTGGACGGCATGTTGTACCCGCTTAACGCCCGTATTCAGCACGTGGACGGTACCCGCCTATCTCGACTGGAGTCTGACGGCGAGGTGGCGCGCGTGGACGGGCGCAACGTCTACACGTCTCAGGAATGCCACTTCCGGCCCGATACCGTGTACAGCGTCACGCTGCGCGACCAGGAGGGGCGTCCCGTCGCCCCCATCACCGTGACTGAGTTGCCCGGTACAAAGTGCGGCTTCCGGCTGAGCCGGGACGCCGGGTTTGATATACTGACGCGCGGCATGCTGGGGGTGCAGCGCGGGACGCTGTATAGCTTCGGCCCTGACGGCAACGAGCTAGCGCAGGCCTATCTGCTGCAACGCAAAACACCGGACGCGGACGGTAATGTCCGGCTGGAACTGATAAACTACGCCCCAGAGTATTACGCGGCGGATGACCGGGAACCCCCGGCGAAGGTGGACATATGAGCTGTAATTGTACGGTACCGTGTGACTGCGACAGCAGCCAGATTGTCACCGCCGGGGATCTGGTCGGGCTCAAAGCCGACTTGCAGACTATCAGTGACGTGGTGGAGTCGCCCGCGCTGACGACCACGACCAAAAGCGGCCGGGAGTTGGACACACTGTCCGGCGCCCTCGTCAAGCTGGGGTTTCAGCCGCCTGTCGACTATGACTCAGGCATTGTCTTTGAGGTAACGGACGGTACTAAAACTATCGACCGCGACGGCATCATTTACGCGCCGTTACCGTCGGCGCTGCCGTTCACCACGTCGGGCACGTGGACCGCTGATGATGAGGACAAGTTTTTTGTCGTCCAGTCGGTCGACCTGTACGGCGGTGAGATCATACTCAACAAAGCCACTGTGGCCAACATGGCGGCGGACGCCTCGTTGCAGATCGGTAATGTCGTGGAAACGCAAGGCTACCTGGCGACCAGCGACCAAGGCGGCGCGCGGTACCGCATCTACCCGGCGGGCACCGGAACGGCGGACGGCGGCAGCGTTATCGACCTGGCCGGGTCTGGCCACCAGGCAATCGTCATTCTGGACTCCGACCGCATCAACGTGGCGCAGTACGGCGCCGTCGGTAACGGATCAATAGACGATACCGCCGCCATACAGGCCGCTGTCGATACGATGTCGGCGGACGGCGGCGGCGAGCTCATATTCCCGACGACGGGCGGGGGGACGTATAAGTGCAACATCATCCTGCGCCCCGGCGTCAGCTTGCGGGGGATCAATCGCGACGTGACGCTGCTGCCCGCGACAAACTCCCCGGTTATTACGTTGCAGGCTGACGCTGACGTGCAGCGGGTATCAATTAGCGAGCTGACTATCGACGGTACCGCGACGCAGGGCAGCTTTACCGCGCAGGACGGGATAAGGATAGCGCCGGACGATGGCTTTTCGCACCGCAGCATAACGATTGTGGATTGCCTGATCAAAAATTGCGGGTCTGCGGGCTTAGCGATATCAGGCAGCGAAGTGGACGACGCCACCGCGCACGTTAACCTGGTGCGGGCCCTGCGCGCGGTAATCACTGATTGCACCGGACCGGGCGTGTCTATTTTCGGTAACGTGGCGCTAACGGGCTTCGACGCCTGCGACATTCTCGACAACGGCGACGAGAGCACAGACGACCTGTCCAACATTGTAGTTGAGCGCTCCGCTACCGTGTTGCCGCGCCAGACAAAATTCACGTCCTGCCTGATAGAGACCGAGAACTACGTCGGTGGCGGCTACGCCATGGCGCTGTTGGGTGTCCTGGACACCAACCTGTTGCAGTGCCAGTTCCAGGAGTTCCATACCGCTATTCTGGTCGGCAGCAGCCCCAACGGCGTCATAACGATTGACGGTTGCGGCTTTGCCCGGGCGAGCGGCGACATTGACGCCATCGCGGAGGTAGTCGACGTCAACGGCTTTATCTACCGCGGCAACAACGCTGACGCCAACATGACCGGCCCGGTCGGGCTCATACTGCCCAACACGGCGGCGGACGGCAAGCGCATAGAGATAGGCAGCACCAACAGCTGGGGAGGTCTAAGTCTGTCCACCAACGGACTGCCGCAGAAATTCATCACCACTGGCCCGTCGGTGGACCTGCCCAATAACGCCGGCCCGATGCCGCTCAATCTGGCGTCAGACGGCAACGTCGTGATAGACACGCTCAACGACTTCAAGGGCGGTACCGAACAGCTTGTGTCGGGCGACACCGTGACGCTCAACATTAAGGACGTGGCGAGGACCGTCACGCTGGAGCACGGCACCGGTAATCTATACCTGACCGGAGGCGCCGACTTTACGCTTGACGAGCTGGCCGACCGGATCCGCTTAACGTGGGACGATGACCTGGCGGGCTGGGTCGAGATATCCCGCTCATCGGCCACATAGCGTTAGTCCTTCTGGTACCGCTTGTGCCGCCACCCGGCGGCACGTATCGGCCACCAGCTGCACCACGGCAAGCGCTCAATGAGTAACGCCGTCATGTGTCCGACGCTGCCGGTACTCTCCGGCACTTCCGCCACCAGCTCGTCATGGGTGTGCATCACTACCGGGTAGCCGTTTGCCTCGCAGCGCACCAGGCCGGCGGCCAGTATGTCGCGGGCGATAGCCTGGACCACATTCTCGAACAGGCGGCCGCCGTAGGTCTCCATGCGGTGCCAGCCGACAGGGCCCTTTGTGGCGTTGCTGTTGTACCCTTCAAACGTGAGCGACCAGGCCGGGCCGCGGCGCAGCTTGTCCTCTGCAGGCACCAGGCGCGGGCGGTGGTAGTACAGCCGCCGTCCGGACGGCAGCACGCACCAAAGCACCTCATCGTGGACGACATACGTGATGTCGTTACACTCAAACGGTGAGCCTGGGAACATGACCGCCTGAATAGCGGCGCCTTCCAGCCCGTGCAGCTCCGCGCGGTAATCCCACTTGCCGGGGCCGCACCAACGAAACTGGCCTCCCCACATGTCGACAATCTCGGGTGACGCGTCGCGCCAGGCGAGAATGGCGTCCTTGATTTCGTCCTCGTTCATCAAGTCGCCGGCCCCGAAGGCGAGCCATGCGCCGACCCAGCCGCCGAACCCGCTGGCCAGCTCCGCGACTTTGCCGCGCTTGCGGTCGGGGTGGTGGGAGCCAGTCGCTTGACGGTGCTGCTCATAAACGGCGTACGGTGTGCGGGTGATGCGCGATATCGATTCAAGGTATATATCTTTGCCGGCTGCGAACGCATCGATGCGCCACTGACAGCGTGATATGCACGCCGCCACCACCGCCTCGATCGCGGAGTAATCGACACACACTAAGTCGTGGCCCGGCTTGGCGACAAACAGCGCCCGCAGGCAGCCGCACAGCACCGCCACGGCGTCACCCCATACGCGGAGTATCATGTCGAGGTCGCGGTGCGCCATGTCGTCTATCGCTTGCTGTGCGGCCTGCACGTCCCACTCCGGCAGCTCGCGAACCATCCACGCGCCGCAGCGGGGGCACCCGACGCCCTCGCCGTCACGACCGAACACTTTGCCGCACCCTTCGCACTCGGCTGTTTTGGGGCCTTTGGCGGTGATATTCTGCAGCTGCACGCCACCTGCCGACCAGCGCCCCGTGCGGTCGGCGCCGCAGTAGGTATACTGGTCGCGCAGGCGCCCGTCGCTGTTGACCTGCAACGCTAAGGTGCGCAGCTTTTTGACGTTGGAGCTCCCCAGCAACGCGCGTATCTCCAGCGCCCGGCGGCACTCCTCTGTGAGCGGAAACAGCTTGCCGTCAAGCGCGTCCTGCACGGTTTCTGCCTGCAGGTTGGGCAGCCCGCACCCCCGCGACGCCAACCAGTCGCCCATTTTGGCGGTTTCCGATACGCTGCCAACCGCGCCCCCGGTCAGCGCGGCCAGCTCCTGAGTAAAGCGCCGCTCCGCTTGTCCCAGCACCGCCAGGCAATTGCCCAGCGCCACGGTATCGACCTGCACGCCGCGGGCGTTAACGCGCTGGTCGGCGCGCCATACTTCCAGTTCTGCGGGGCTGAGGTCTGGGGTGTGCGCCGCGGCGTTGTCCTCGGATATCACGTCCTGCCCGCAGTAGTCGTACAGTGCGGAGTAGTCTTCCGGTGCGGTGGAGGCTGTCCAGCGCGGGGCGGGGCGGTTTTTGGTGGGCGTGTGTGGGCGCGTCAGCTTTTGTATCAACGCCTTGCCCCGGCTGTCTTTGAGCTGGCCGCCGATGACCTTAGCGGCGTTGTCGAGCGAGCCAGGCAGGCTGTACCGCCTCGACTTGGCCATGTCGCACAGGCACTGCTCCAGCGGCAACGGCGGCCAGCCGTAACGGCGGGTGCACACAAAATTCCAGATGTACCACTCAAAGGCGGCGTTCCACGCGGCGAGCATGCCGCCCGCCTTAACGTGGTCTAGCAAGTCTTGCGGCGGCGGATCCGTCGGGAGCCACTGACGCAGCCCCGCGCCCGCTTTGAGGTCGTAGCGCGCGACCAGTACCTCGGTGCTGTGGTGCTCCGCGTAGGCCGGGGCGCCAACAACAGGCAGGCCGCCTTTACCCTGCGGCCCGACGCCGCGCACCTTGCCGTCAAAGCCCAGCGTGAAGCCGGCCTCGCTGTAGGTCTCAAAGTCGATAGAGGGCCGGGGCGTGGAGACCCCGGCGGGGAGTATGATGGGGCTGTGCGCCACGCTACGCGGCGGGCAGCGTGGCGATTTGCGCGTCGGTCCAGCCGCCCGCCTTGAGCTGCGCCTCGGTGTAGATAGCGCCGTTGTAGCTGTAGCGCGCCTCGGCGGGGGGCGGGGCAGCTGCGGCGCCGGGGGGTGGCGGTGTTGCGCCAGGCAGCATGCCGTGGTTCTGCTGCGGCGTCACGCCAGGCTGTGGTGCGGCACTGCCAGCGCCAAATGCCGAGGCGGTGTCGACGCTGGGGCCGCCGAACTCTTGGCGGGGTGCGTTGGCGCTGGCTATGATACCAAAGGCGTCAAGGCCGCACGCGATGCCGCGGTTACCGGTGTTGTTGTAGTCGTAGCAGTGCACCAGCACGTCAACTTTTTGCCCGGAGTACAACAGCGGCCCGTACTGCATCGGGTCGAGGCGCTGGCCGTTCTCGTCGTACACGTCCGGCACCCGGCGACTGTTGCAGTTCAGCACGTGCCAGCCGGTAAACAGTCCGTTAAACTCACTCTGCAGGGCGGTGCCGATCGGCATGCGGCCGCCGGCGGGCAGAGTACCTTTGAACTCCGACTCCAACAGCGTTTTGTTGGCCAGTGCGGAAAACAGCGGAATGTCCTGGCTGTGCGGCGGCACCACCACCTTGAGCGAGTATTTCGGGCTCCCGTCCGGCGCTTGACCGGGGCGCGTAATAGCGTCCCATACCACCGTGCAGCCAACTACTTTTACATGTGTTGCGTCAAATTGCGGCATTGTTGTTACTCCTGGGGTTTGAAAGCGAGTGCCGTCCGACAGTCGGCGGCGTCTACCAATTTCAGCGCGCCGGGCGGTCGGTGCGATATTGCGTTGACCGCCTGTTGCACCGCTGTTTGCATCGCCGCCGGGGCGGCCTTTACAAATTGCGTCGGGGTGATCACGTCGGGCTTGCTGGCGTCAAAGCCAAACTGTCTCGCCATCGTCAGCACCACGGGCGGTGGCACTGACCACGCCCGCCGACCCTGCGACGATTGCAGCGACAACCCCGTGCCTGCGCTGTCGCCCGCTTTGAGGCGGTGCGTTAGATCGTCCTCGATAGCCTCCAGCCGGGCTTGCGCGGCTTTGAGTCCGCGCGACAGTATAGCGCGCTCAGTGGCCAAGTCAGCGGCCGTCATGGTGTCAATCGCGAACGGTTGTCGCACGTAGTCGACCAGGCTGTACCCGGCCATGCGCGCCGCGCTGCAGCGCCCCACGCCGGGACAGTCGCGGCAGTGCAGCCCGGTGGTTAGCGTCGGCTTGCTGTAGGCCTCGGCAGCCTGGTTGTGCAAGGTATTAAAATACCCGCGCAAGTCGGACAGCGTGACGCGCCACTCACTGACCGGCCCCGTCGGGCTGTGGTAGCACCGGGGCTGTACGATGCGCAGCACGGCGGTAATGTGCTGATCGTCGTGGCCGTTAATGTTCAGCTCCGCGATAAGTCCGGCGATGTAGTCGACCAGCTGTAGATTACCGACGGCGCTGTTGAGGCGGTGCCCGTGCTTATAGTCCCACAGGTATAGCAGACCTTTGTCCGGTAGCCACAGCGCGCAGTCGAGCGTGCCCCAGTTGTCGGCGTGGATCTGCGGCGCGTGGACTTTGTGTTCGATGAGCAACTGGCGTAACGCGCCGTGCTCCTGCGCCACTTTGAGCACGTCGGACACGTAGACCTGCACCGCCTCGGTAATTTCCTCGTCGATGACGATGCCGCCGGGCGCCCCGGCCTCACCGATCCAGTACGACGCGGGCGGGGCGCCTGCGCCAGGCTCCTGCCAGAGTTTGAGGCATTCTGACGCGACCCAGTGCGCCGCCGTGCCCTCGGCAGTCTCCGGGCTGTACTGTTCCGGGGCGGCGGCGTTGACTGCTACCGCGCCAGAGCAGTGCCCCCACACTGGGGCGAAGCTGGGGGCCAGTGTTGAGTGAGCAGCCACCGCTACTTGCTCGCTTTGGCTTCGAGGAAAACCGCCAGCTTGTCGAAGCGGTCGGCAATTTGCTCGGGAGTGTTGGGCGGAAATAGATCCGCCATGGTGACGCCCACCACCTTGTATGCCTCGTCAACGTCAGCCTGCGTCAAGCGGTCGGCGCCCTGCTGTTCAGCCACCCATGCGATGAACGGGCCAAACTCGCTAAAGCGGGGCGCGTCAGCCATGTCGGGCGGGGGCGGTGCGCCACCGAATGCCGCCGCGGTGTTGGGGGTGGCGGGCTCAATGGTCGGCATGCCGTCGGACACCGCCAACAGCGCTTTGGCGTACCAGCTGTCGTAGGCGGCTTGGTCGACACCGCGCCGTTTTTTCCACTGCCCTGCCTGCGCGCCGGTCTTTTGGAACGGCTCCGTCGCGGTGCTGCAGTATTCCTCGTTAAACGGCACGCCTTTGGTGTCCACTTTGCCGCCTGCGGTCTCCCGGCTCACTTCCGACGCGATGTCGCTATACATGCTGGCGTCGGTCTGCGGTGGTGTGCCGGGGGCCGGGGACGAGAGATCCCGCTCGTCCGTGTCGTTATCAACCGGCGTGTCCGGCTGTTGGCCGGTGTTCTCGCCACTGTAGTCCCAAAGTGCTTGCGCAAAACACGCAGCGGCGCGCTGGTCCCCGGCGGGGAAGGATACTGTGATTGTCGACATAATTCTCTGCTCCTGTTTGTTGACATGAAGGACAATAGCCGCTAAATTGTTTGCTGTCAACAGGGACAACAGCAATTATGATCCAACTCCGCGACTACCAGCAGCAGTTCGCCAGCGACATTTACGCCGCTTGGGACGCTGGTGCGCAGGCCGTGCTGGGGGTGTTGCCTACTGGCGGCGGCAAGACAGTCGTGTTTAGCAAAGTAGCACACGACCACGTCGGAGCGGTGTCGGCTATCGTACACCGCCGGGAAATTGTCGCGCAGATCAGCCTGGCGATGGCGCGGCTGGAGGTAGTGCATCGTATCGTCGGGCCGGTGGAGACGGTACGACTGATCCGGCGGGAGCACTTGGACGTGCTGGGGCGCTCCTACATTGACCCCAACGCCGCCAACAGCGTGGTGTCGGTGCAAACGTTGACCAGCCGCAGCGCGGAGCGTGACGCGGCGCTGCAGCGGTGCATAAAGCAGACCACGCTGGCGATATTCGACGAGGGTCATCATTATGTTGACGGCGGCCAGTGGGGCCGCGCGTGCCACCTGTTCGATCACGCCAAACAACTACACGTCACGGCGACGCCTGAGCGGGCTGACGGCAAGGGTTTGGGGCGGCACGCGGACGGCTTTATAGACGCTATGGTGCTGGGGCCGACGACCAAAGAGCTGATCGACCGGGGCTATCTGTCCAAATTCCGTTACATCGCCCCCGCCTCTGACCTAGACGTGTCCAACATTCCGCTGACAGCATCGGGCGACATCAATACCCGTGAAATGCGTAAGCGCATCACGCAATCGCACTTCGTCGGCAACGTGGTGGCACACTACCTGCAGCACGCGGCCGGCAAGCGTGCCATCGTGTTCGCTAACGACGTGGAGACGGCCGAGGACACGGCGGTGGCGTTCCGGGCGGCAAGCGTACCGAGCGCCGCGCTGTCGGGAAAAACCCCACTGGCGGAGCGGGCCCGCGTGCTGCGAGACTTTGAGCAAGGCAAACTGCTGGCGCTGATCAACGTGGATCTGTTCGACGAGGGATTTGACGTGCCGGCGGTAGAGGTTGCGATACTGGCCCGCGTGACAGAGTCGTTGGCCAAATTCCTGCAGATGGTGGGCCGGGCGCTGCGCATCCTGGAGGGCAAGTTAGAGGCGCTGATTATCGATCCGGTGCGCAACTGGGAGCGGCACGGCATGCCGAATTGGCCGCGTAACTGGACGCTGGACCGGCGGGAGCGCACCGGCCGCAGCAGCGCCGCCGACACCGTGCCGCAGCGCGTGTGTACCGGCTGTACGCAACCGTACGAAGCGTTTTACCCGCAATGCCCTTACTGCGGGGAGGTGCCGCAGCCGGTCGGGCGTAGCACGCCGCGCCAGGTTGACGGAGACCTAACCGAGCTGGACGTTGACGGCATGGCGGCGCTACTGGAGCAGATCCGGAGGGCGGACTTGCCGGATGACGACTACACTGCCACACAGATAGCGCGCAATATCCCGACTATTGGCCGTGGCCCGGACTTGAGGCGACACCGCGCTGCCAAGTACCGCCGCCGTGTGTTGCGGGAACTGATAGCCTGGTGGTGCGGCTTCCAGACGGACCGGACGCAGGCAGAGATTTACCGCCGCTTTTACCATCGCTTTGGCGTCGACATGGCCACCGCGCTAACGCTCAACGAGGGCGACACGGATCAACTCATTAACCGGATACGGGAGCGTTTTATATGCGACATCAACACCGCGTCGGCATGATCTACTTAGTGCCGTCGTTCTCCAGCTCGCGCGCCCTGGCGCACATTGCCAAGCGCAACGAGGCGGGCGACGTAGTGGGCATGCTGTGCGGACGCAAGCCGCAGAGTCTGGTCGACTTTCTCACTGGAGCGCCTGACCGGAAAGTCTGTAAGCGGTGCCTCGATGCGGCGGAATTCTTTACGCTCTTTGGGCCTCAACACTAGACCAGTAGGGACGGGAACGATATGAAACACGACAAGGGCGTTGACATAGAGGCCAGCCCAGCAACCAGGAGAAGCGCCATGAATCATAAACTTGACACCGACAAGCAGGTATTTTGCTACGAGCAAGAGTTTTACGTGCTCTCGAATTTCTCCGCCTTTTGTCTTTACTGGGGCGGCCTGCGATTTGATACATCGGAGGCTGCGTACCATTGGGAGAAATTTCCAGACCGGCCTGATATCCGCCACAGTATCGCAAACGCCCCCTCTGCCCATGAGGCATACAAAATTGCCGCACAAAACAAGGCCCATCGGCGCCCGGACTGGGACGAAGTTAAGGCCGAGATCATGAAAAACATTCTCCGGGCAAAAGCATCACAGCATGAATACGTCCGCCGCAAGCTCCTGGAAACCGGTGATCGAGTTCTTATCGAGGATTCGTGGCGCGATGATGTGTGGGGCTGGGGTCCAAACCGGGATGGGCAAAACCTGCTCGGCAAACTATGGATGGAGGTTCGTAGCGAACTACTCGCCGCCCACCAGGAGACCCCCAATGACTGAAATGGCGATCCTGTTAATGATCTACGGACCCGCCCTCGCAATGCTGTTGGCGGCACTCGGTCTCGCTACGGGCATTATTTTGATCATCGCCCGATGGCGTAAAACCGGCGCGGCCCTGTGCGTGCTGGCCTTGATGCTGGCGGGGGTGGTGGTGTGATGGGAAATGAATCTTTGCTTTGCATTGTTCCTGTGTCGTTTGCGGAGGCGAATGCTTTCGTAGGGATGCATCATCGTCACCACAAGCCTGTCCAAGGCTCGAAATTTTGCGTGGCCGTGGCCGACGAGGATGGTGTGCGCGGCGTGGCAATCGTCGGGCGCCCAGTCGCCCGAGGCAATGACAACGGGTGGACGCTGGAAGTTAGCCGATGCTGTACGGACGGCGCTCGTAACGCCTGCTCCATGCTTTACAGCGCCTCTTGGCGCGCAGCTAAGGCGCTGGGGTATCGTCGGCTCATTACATACACAATGCCGGATGAGGGGGGCGCCAGCTTGAGAGGGGCAGGGTGGGTATTAGTCGGAAAGCGTGGCGGCGGCAACTGGAATACTCCGTCGCGACCGCGCGTAGACACCGCAGCCGCATTGCATGGTCAGAAGCTGCTCTGGAGTGCGACACCATGATCTGTCCCCACCAATTGCCGCGGAGCGACCCTGGTATGAGGTGCTGCAGGTCTCCCCGACCGCTAGGCCCGATGATGTGCGCGCCGCGTACCGGGCACTGCGCAAGCAAACGCACCCAGACCATGGCGGCGACCCTGATCAGTTCATTGCAGTGTGTCGGGCTTGGGAAATGTACGATGGAGATCCCCAATGACTGAAATGGCACTCCTGATTTTACTGTACGGCCCCGCCCTGGCCATGGCGCTCGCGGCACTCGGTCTCGCTACAGGCGTTGTGCTGATCATCGCGAAATGGCGCAAGACCGGCACCGCATTGTGTGTCCTGGCGGTACTGCTGGCGGGGGTGGTGTTGTGACCTATGACGAGTGGCGCGCCAAGCACCCGGTAGCCGCTGCGGAGCTGGTCGAGTGCTTTACCGATGTGGTGGATCCGCCCGGCGCTCAAGACAAGTCGGAGGCGTGGGCGCAGCAGCGGGCGCGCTTTCGCATCGCGCAGGGCGGCGCCATGGCGTGGCGCAATAATGTTGGCGCGCTCAAGGATGAACGCGGTGTGCCGGTACGTTACGGGCTTGCTAACGAGAGTAAAGCGGTTAACGATAAACTCAAGAGTAGCGACCTGATATTGGCGATACCGCGGCGCATCACCCGGCAGGACGTAGGCACCACACTGGCGCAGTTTGGCAGCGTGGAGTGTAAGCCGCCCGGCTGGCGCTACACCGGCACGCCACGCGAGCGGGCGCAGCTCGCATGGCTTACACTGATACGCCGCCTCGGCGGCTTTGCGACCTTTAGCACCGGAGAAGTAGACTTATGACAAAATACTCGCGCAAAGCGCCAGACGTTCGGCGGGCGGAAATACTGGGGGCGGCGGTGCGCGTCGCGGCACACGTCGGGTACAATCGCATGACGCGCCAACAGATCGCCGCGGCGGCTGGGTGCAGCGCGCCTACCGTGCAGTACTACTTTACAACCATGGAGGCCCTGCGCCGCGCCGTGATGCGCCACGCGGTGCGCTCCGAGCTGCTGCCGGTTATCGCACAAGGTCTGGTCGCAGGTGACCGGCAGGCCAAGCGGGCACCGGCCGACCTGCAGCGCGTCGCCCTGGAGTCATTCGCATGAGCGGCAGCAGCAAGGCACTGCTCATGGCCCGGCTACGCGCACGGCGGCGGGAGCGCGGCCTGGTGGCCGTTACGGTCTACGTTAAGCCGGCTGATCGCGAATGGCTGCGCACGGCTGTGGAGAAGCGCGGCGGGGAGTGTCCGGGAGGACGCGGCAAATAGGTACTTGACGGCCACGGCGGTAACTGTTACTATGGCCCCACAGTCAAGAGAAACGGAGTACGACATGAACGACCGCAAGCTGTCCCCCACAATAGAGTTGGTTAGCAGCAACATCAACGTGCAGCGCCAGAACGCGCCGGACTCACCGGCCGCCACTGCGGCGCGCACCAAAGCGCAGCTGGCGGCCGAGTTAATACGCAATTTTGGCGCCGCGGTAAGCGCCGTTAAGAGGACACGGACATGACCCACAACACACTGACAGTACGGCCGCCTATCCGCGTAGACCCTGCAGGTGACGGCGAATACGGCACGCGACGCGGCGACCGGACCCACAAAGGCGTTGATCTGGCGATGGCAGAAGGGTCGGTTATCCTGGCGCCGGAAAGCGGCAAGATGGGCGCGTACGGCTACGCCTACCCAGACCCAGACGACCACTCCTACCGCATCGTCAACCTACACGGTGACAGCGGCGTACTGTACCGCTTCTTTTACGCGGTGCGCCTCGGGACACACAGCAGCGGGCGCGTGACAGCTGGCGACCCGATAGCGATGGCGCAGGACATCACCGCCCGCTACCCCGACCAGGACATGCTCAATCACGTCCACGTCGAGACACTGCGCGACGGGCGCAACTTTGATCCTCGGGAGGTTTTATGGCTACTTTGATGGCACTGATTTTGATGGGCGGCTACGTCGCAACGTACCGCGTGCAGGCCGCGCAGCACCGGCTGCATGACGGGTTGGTGACGCGCGTGGTGTGGCTGTGCTCGCTGGGTGTGGCGCTGACGGCGGTGATGCTGTGACGGTAGTGACGCTAACCGGTGATTGCCGCGCGTCGCTTAAAGGGCTTCCAGCGGCGTCAGTACACTGCTGCGTCACCAGTCCGCCGTATTATGGGCTCAGAAATTACGGCCATGACAGACAGATCGGGCTGGAGTCAACACCGGGCAAGTTTGTCGCGGCGCTGGTTGCCGTGTTCCGCGAGGTGCACCGTGTGCTGCGGGACCACGGCGGGTGTGGCCGTAAAGCATGGCCGCACCGCCATATTGTGCGAATTGAATCCCGAATACGCCGCGCTGGTTGATAGCCGCGTCGCGTCAATAGTTGGAGTTGCGTAATGGTCAACGCATTGTTGTACCGCCTCACCGCCGGGTTGCCGTGCCGGCTGATCTATCTTCGGTCCGGGCCCTACCTGGAGCGCTATTATGTGGGCCGGGTGCTGGGCTGGACAGTCTACCTACACCGCTTTGTGTCGAGCGACCCGGAGAGGCACCTGCACAACCACCCGTGGCGCCACAGCCTGGCGTTGGTGCTGGCCGGGGGCTATGTCGAGGACGTGGTGACGAATCTCTGCGCCTGGTCGAGTGGCGGCGTACTGACGGAGCGGCGCAAAGTGCGCTGGTTTAACGCGATACAGGGCGCAAAGTTTCACCGGATCAGCGCCGCGCAGCCGGGCACCTGGACGCTGTTTGCGCACGGGCCGCGCCAGGTACTCCCCGACGGGCTGGAGAAAGGCTGGGGGTTTCTGACGGCCGGGCCGGGCGCCACAACGGTATTCACCCCCGCGCAGCCATCACCAAAGGACTGGCACATTACCGCCCGTAAGGGACGGGACGTTGGGCGGGTGCCGCTGTGAGCTGCGAGGCGCGCCAGTATAGCGACCAGAAGCATTGCCGCCGCTGCGGGCTGACGTGGGACATGAACGACCCGTCGCCGCCCCGTTGCCGCGACAGCAAGGCGGTCGGTCTGGAGTGGCTGGCGCGGATCCGCGCGACGCTGCAGCGGCCTGCGCCGTGATCGAGGTTACTATTACAGCGGGCACTGTGACACGCACCAGCCGCCACCAGACACGACGGCGAGAGGTCGCCATAGCGCGGGCAGTGGCCCGGCTATTCGGACGGCGCTATAGTTTGCGCGGTACCCGCATCGGCGCCAAGCGGCGCGACGGTTCAATTGATTGGTTGCCTGGCGCATTCCGCGTCAAGGCTGAGGAGGTAGCGGACAATGCGTAAAATTGAAGACCTACTGCGTGCTGCGGCGGACCACATAGGCTGCGACCCGGGGCTTACCCGGGAGCTAATAGACGCGGCGGACCAGCTGGAGGCGTACGGCGATGAGCCCACCATAGTGCAGATTACGATAGCACCCATGACGCACAGCTTGTTGGGGTTGAGCAGCGACGGGGCAGTGTACATTTGCAGCACTGGCGACACGCGCTCCTGGTCCCCGCTTATACCTCCGCTGGGTGACCGCGGTGAGTCCTGAGCTGATAGCGGTGCTGTGGTTGGCGGCTCAGTTGCTCGCCGGGCCGCTGGTGGTGTACGTGGTGTGGCGCTTCACGCGGCGGTAGAGCACCACGCCGGCCCATCGCGTCCAGGCCCATGCGCGCCCCCACCCGGAGCGGCTGTACTGCTGCAGACGGCGGCGGAATATCGCGTCGACTGACGGTCGTACTGCGGCGGGTAGCGCGCCCAGTGTAACCAGGTCGCAGTACAGGTCGTGCTCCAGACTGGCCACGATCATGGCCGGGTCGTCAATGGCGTGTGTCCCCAAGTCCCACCGGTATCCTGCGCGGATTGTCAGCAGGCCCCCGCATGTGAGCGACGCCACGCCGCCTGGCGAGGGTCGTATGTGGTGCCGGCGCAGGCTGTCGGTAAATGTGAAGTCCCGCAGCAGCTCAAAGCGGGCCGGCCCTTCGTGGTGCTGCCGCCAGTATGGGTACGCCAGCGGGCTACTCATTGTTGTACTTACACGTGACCCGCAGCAGGCGACCACGTAGCGCCTCGGCGGTCTCTTTATCTGATCGGGCGTCGTTAAGCATCCGTATGTCGCGCATTTCAGCGGCAAGACCTTCCGTGTCGACCGCGCGCTGTAGGTCCCATATCAGGGCGTTGAGCTGTCGGATAGTGGCGTCAGCGTTGGCGCGGGCTTGCTGGTTGCGGAACTGGCACAGCTCATACTCTACAGATGAGAGTCGCCGCGCGTTGTCGGTCTGGTCTTGCTGGTACTCCTGTGACAGCACAAACGGGTTGAGCACCACGCCCCCGGTCCCGCCTGTGATAAGAATGAGAAGCAACACCACGTTGGGGTGCAACTCCAGAAATTTACCCACCACTCCGCTTGCCGTCATATACAGCCCTCCCCCGTCGACCATCGTACCGCACGGGGTGCCGGAGGTCTATGCGCCCCGGTGACGGTCAATAGGCGTCACGTTGCTGGTGAAGGCGGCTGCGACAGGCGCCGTCACTGTCATGCCGACGAAACCCCGGAATACGCCATCCTTGTCCCGGATACCGCTGCGGTACTTGACGCCGTGCGCGGCACCGGCATCCTTGACCGCAGCGGTGAGCTGACGCTGTGTCATGCGGCGGCCGTCGCCGTCACCGGTCGCGGTCCACTGCAGGTAGGCGGTGTACAGCTCGGTACTCGATACCGCTACGCCGGGCGTGTACTCGGCGTAGTCGCTTAGAAAGGCCTGCACCGGGCTGTAGGTCTCCGCGATATACTGCGCCTCGCTAGTGCACTCGCTGGGCTCCGTAAAGCGGCCCTGCGCCATAAGCCGTTCGCGGCCCGCCAACGCCCACATGGCGACGCCCTCTATCTCTGTGGCCAGGCGGTCGAACAGTCCGTGATCCTCCCGGCCGGCGTGGCTCCCGTCGATTGGCAGCGGCATCAAGCGCCCGGCCAGCGCCCCGCTGTCGTCGAACAGCTTAGGCAAACTGTTGGCGGCGATGGTGATGCGGGTCGGTAGTGATGTGCTGACAGCGGACTTGAACTTGCGGTCAAACGCTATCTTGTCGCCGCCCGTCACCTGTTTTAGCCGCTCTATGACGGTGTCCCGCACACTGCGCGGCAGGGTGCTCTGCGCATCGCCCACGAACAGCACGGTTTTGTGCCGCCAAAAAGCCAGCACCGAGCTGTTGGCGAAGTCCTGCAGGCTGCCGCCGGTAAAATTATCCACCCCGACCAGTTGCTCAAGCATCCGGCCGATGGTGCCTTTGCCGGACCGCGGCGCACCCAGCAGCAGCAGTACCTTGTGAAACTCATACCCCGGCGACAGCATGTACCCCATCCACTCTTGCAGTAGGTCGACGCGCTCCTGGTCGCCGCTGAAAGCGTCCAGCAGAAACCGTAGCCACATGGGGCACTGCGCCGCCGGCGCATAGTCGTAAGGCAACAGGCACGTGGTGCGGTACTCCATGCTGTGCGGCGCCAGCACCCGGTCGCTCAGGCGCAACGCGCCGTTGCGGTACACGATGACGCCCGGCGAGTGGTGCCCCGGCGGATCCTCGTCGCTGTGGCAGATATTGGCGACCATGGACGCGCTGCCAGTGACAGTGCTGTGTTGCGGCGCGCTCATCAGCATGCACTTGCCTATTTGAGCCGCGATGCTGTCGTCCGCCAGGGGGCGCCATATCTGGCCGGTGTAGGCGTAAAACTCCTGCTGTGACCGGATCAGCGTCCCGCCGGGGTACCGGTCATCGATAAAGGTTTTGGCGTTGACGGTGTGGTTGCGGCCGTAGGGGCCCATCTGCGCCGTGACGGGCTCTACAGCGCGGTTAAGCTTGGTGCTGCGCAGACCCGCCTCGCGCAGCTCACGTTGCAGTACAGCGGTCAGTGTGGCCCGCTGGAGCGCATTGCACTGCAGACCTAGAATGGCCTCTGCCAAGTCGTTGGTGTTGCGCGGGTTGCCGCCCTCGGCTTGTATGCGGTCCAGCAGCGCGCCGAAGTCCAGGCTGTCGGCGGCGCCGGGGCCGAACGCTGCAGCGGTATCGACCAGCGCGCTGGTGGGCGGTGACCATCCGGCATTGATAGCGGCGTAAAACAGCGTCCCGATATGCACGTCGCCCTCGGGCTTGAAGGTGCTGAATTGGTGGGCCGCGCTGCCGCCGCCGTCGGGCTGATAGTTGTCGGGGCAACCACCGGGCCACAACTCTCCCGCGCTCCACTCTTCGAACAGCTGATACCCGGTCGCCTCGTCATGCGAAAATCCAGCGCGGATAGCCAAGCCGATGCGTACCCAGTCGGTACGCGTACAGCCGGGATCCAGGTGGCGCAGCGCACCGCGTACCGTGTCGGGATCCACTGCGGCGCTGGCTGTTGAGGGGGGTAACTCAGGGCGCGGACCGCCGCCGTGCTCCAGGATGGCCCGGAAGGCGTCGGGCAGCACGGGCAGGCTGGCCGGGGCGGCGAGGCGGAACAGCCCGGCGCCGTGCGGCGTGTAGCCGGCACCGGTCGCGACGTAGCTCTTACCGCCTGTGCGGGTGTCGAGGCCGGGCCCTATCTGATCCTCGGCAAAGCTGCTGCCGAAGCTTACCGGCCAGAGGGGTGCGCGGAAGCCGTAGTGCTGGCCGCCTTGCAGGCTGTGCTGCAGCAGGGCGGCGTCCCACGGTATCGAGTGGCCGACCAGCTCCTCGACAGCGGCGCGCGTGACGCCTTTGTACGTGTCCAGGTCGATAATGACAATGCCGTCGGGCACCGGGACGCCGACAATGCCAGAGGGCCAGCGCAGCGCGCGCGGCGCTTGGTGGGCGACAACACGCCAATCCTCGCCGCGCGGTACCGCTGGGCCCTTGTCCGCGTAGCAGGGGAAGCACGTCAGCCCCGCGGCGTGGAGCTGCTCAGCGAGCTGCACTATTCGCCTCTAACTCCAGGTCCTCGACAGCGGACCGCAAAATGCGGTACATGGGGCGGTCGCCTGATCGGAGGCGCACCGCTGGTAGCGTGCCGTCCTCGATCATGCGGTATATGGTACGCACTGAGGCGCTGAAATGGTCCGCTACCTCCTGCGGCGTGACGTAGCGTGTGGCCGGTAGCATGACCTCTCCCCCGAGTGACTGTTATGCCTGTTGTGCCTGCGAGGTTACCGGGGGCGGCGGTGCGGTGTCAAGCGTTACGGCGCCTTTTGAGCCGCGCTGCTGTCCTGGCGGCCCACACGACGGCGTGATGGTACCGGCGCCCGGTGCCCCACTTGACGCGCAGATAGCAGTACATCACGACGCGTTCGCGTCGGGCGGGGCGAGGGTAGCGAGCGAGGGGCTTCCAATCAGACATATCAGTTCTCTCCGTTCCACGCCAGCCAGACTACCGCGCCGGCGCAAATTAGCAACACGTCGCCCGGCGTGAGGCCGAGCGCGTAAAGGTGGGCGAGCATGATGTTGCTCCTGTCTCTGCGGTGGGCCGCCCTTTGCGACCCTGTAGCCATAGTAACCGTTACCTGGCAGGCTGTCAAGCACGCATAACAGTTACCCGCGAGAGCTAAGTCATTGATTTTAAAGAAATGTTGCGCATCTTTTTAAAATGTTGCGCTTTGTAGCGCTTCTGTTGCGCATCTTTTTGGGCGTAAGTCGTTGATTTACAAGCTATGTTGCGCATTGTTGCGCTTCTTTCAGTTTTTAGTAATTTAAGCATATATTAAGAAATAGGGATAAAAGGTGATCATATTCGGACAAATGAAAAATATATGCCTATATAGCTAAAAAGAAGCGCTACAGCGCAACATTGCGCTACAACTCAGTAACGACGCGGGTTTACGGTTTTTTGAGAAGCGCTACAAAGCGCAACATTTTAAAAAGATGCGCAACATTGCTCGGAATCCGTGTTTTTGCCGTACAATCCGTTAAAATGACGGAATGGACCGTTAAATTGACGGATTGAGGGTTAAGACCGTGGCTGTGCCCACTCGCAAAATGATCAGCTTTGCCGCTAAAATTCTGGCCGGCTTAGGCCCCAGTGAGGCGCTGCGGGCGTCGCTGTACGACACCGAGGGCATGACGCCTGGCGCGGTTGGCGGCATGGCGGCCACACTGCTCAAGCACCCCGAGATAGCGCAAGCCATTAAGCAGGCCAACGAGGAGCTGCTACGGGGGGGTCTGATGGCCCGTGAGGATTTGGTCGCGGATCTGTGCAACGTGATCAACACCAACCTGGCCGACTTTATCGAGTTCCGCACCATCACCGTGAGAGACGACGACACCGGCAAGACGCATCGCCAGGCTATCTGGGCATTCAGAGAGCAGGGCGACATCGATCCGCGCCACCTGGCGGCTATTGTCGAGTTACGCGAGGGCAAGGACGGCAAGTTCATCATCAAGCTGGAGCCCAAAGCGCCGGCCCGCCAGCAGCTGGCTAAACTGCTGGGCTGGGACGCCCCGCCCAAAATACCGGTCGGCCAGGACGGCAAGGACGCCCCGCCGCCGGTTATCCAGATTACGCGCGAGGTGGTGGACCCTGATGCTGACGGCTGACGGCCGGCTCCACATTAAGACGCCTCGCTGGGCTGTGCCGCTACTGCAGCCCAGCCGCTACAAGGGGGCGCGGGGTGGCCGGTCCGGCGGCAAGTCGCACTTCTTTGCCGAGCGCCTGGTCGAGGAGGCGGTCGCGGATCCGTACTGTGCTGGCGTCTGCTTGCGTGAGGTACAGCGCTCACTGCGCTACAGCGCCAAGCGCCTCATCGATGCCAAAATACGCTCACTGGGTGTCAGCCACCTGTTCGACATTCGGGACAATGAGATCCGCCGCCGCGGCAAGGGCGTCGCGCCCGGCATCATCATATTCCAGGGCATGCAAGACCACACCGCGGACAGCATCAAGTCGCTGGAGGATTTCCGGATAGCCTGGTATGAGGAGGCGCAGCGCATGTCCCTGCGCTCCCGCGACCTACTGCTACCGACGATACGCGGCCCCGGGTCGGAGCTCTGGTTTAGCTGGAACCCCGACCAGGACGATGACCCTGTCGAGGACCTGCTGGTGGCCAACAAGCCGCGCGACAGTATCGTGGTTGATGTCAACTTCCAGGACAACCCGTTCCGAGACGCCGTGGTTGACGCGGAGGCCGCGGAGGCGCTGCGCCGGGATCCGGACGGCTATGCGCACATATGGGAGGGGGGCTATAACACCAAATCGGACGACCAGGTGCTGGCGGGCAAGTGGCGCGTGGATGAGTTCGAGCCGTCGCCACGCTGGGACGGCCCGTACTTTGGCGGTGACTGGGGGTTTAGCACCGACCCGACCACACTCATGGAGTGCTACGTCCACGACGAGGTGCTGTACGTCTACCGGGAGGTGTACGGCCACGGCGTGGAGACTGACCACCTCCCGGCGTTTTACGACCGTAACCCGAGGGCGCAGGCGCACGTCGTCCGGGCCGATAACGCCAGGCCGGAGAACATCAGCTATCTGCAGCGCCACCTGTACCCGCGCGTCACAGCAGTCGACAAATGGCCAGGCAGCGTGGAGGACGGTATCAGCAAACTGCGGTCATTTCGCGAGATTGTCATCCACGTCGAATGTACGCATACTATCGACGAGGCGAGGCTGTGGAAGTACAAGCGCGACAGGCTGACCGGTGATGTGCTGCCGGTGCTGATCGATAAGCACAACCACACGTGGGACGGCGTGCGCTACGCCCTGGCCCCGCTAATCAAACAGGCATCGGGCGCAATGGTATGGTGACGACATGAGCGAAGTGGTGGACATCGGCCAGGCCGTCAAGGCCTACAACAGCCAGTCAATGACCCGCACTGCGCGTTGGTTTCAGCGTATCGGCGCCATGCTGGGTGTGTCGCAGGACGGCAAGCGCGACGTGTACGACGTGTACGGCTACCCGGCCGACCTGGGTGGCGATGCGGGCTTCCAACGCATGTGGCAGTACTCTGGCCGCCAGGGTGTCGCCAACCGCATTACGCACGGCGTCCCTAAGTCCTGCTGGCGTGATGGGTTTGAGCTGCGCGCGGATCCAGAGGACGAGAAGACGATACAGGCCGCCGATGAGCTGCGCGCCCTGGCTGACCGCGGGCTGGTGCGCAAGCTGGAGCGGGCTGACACCCTGGCGCGCATCGGTCGGTTTAGCGTGCTGCTGGTCGGGATCCCGGACGGCCGTGAGCTGCACCAACCCGCCGGCAAGGCGTTGGGCTCCGACCCCGTCAAGCGGGTGTATTTCCAGCCATACGCGTATGACGGCGTTGAGATACTGGAGTATGACAACGACACGCGAAGCCCGCGCTACGGCCTGCCTCTGCTTTACCAGCTGCAGCGCACCCTGCGCGACAGTAACGATAAAGACATGGGCCGCGTCAAATCGCTGCGGGTGCACCACTCCCGCGTTGTGCATCTGGTGGAAAACGCACTGGACAGCGATATCGAGGGCTTAGGCGCGCTGGAGCCGGTGTTTAACCGCATCCTGGACCTGGAGAAAGCAACAGGCGGCGCCAGCGAAGCCTACTTCCGCAATGCCCGCGGTAAGACCGGCTATGAGATCGACCCCAATTTTGCCGCTGACCTGCTCAATGACCCGACCCTGCGCGCCAAATTCGATGAGGGCGCGGAGAAATTCACCAACGAGTGGCAAGACCACACTGTTGCAGCGGGCGCTAAGGTCAAGTCTCTGCCTACGCCACACTACTCGCCGCTCGATACCGTCAAGGTCTCGCTGTGGGAAGTGTCAGCCTACACCGGCATTCCGTTGCGGGTGCTGACCGGGGAGGGCGCCGGGCAGCTGGCGGGCAGCGAGGACCAACTGGCCTACAACCACCTGGTCGCCGACCGCCAGACGCTGATTTGTGTGTCATGGGTGCAGGCCGTGCTGCAGGTGCTGGGTGGCGCCGGTGTGCTGGAGTACAAGCCGGAGTGGTATGTCGTATTTCCGCCGCAGCAGGCCAGCACCGAGGCGCAGGAGGCTGAGGTAGGCAACAAGCGCGCCGATACGCTGCACAAGGTGATGTCTGCTACAGCGATGCTCGGCGGGGATCGAGTCGACCTGGACAGCGCCTTTACCTCTGTCGGCCTGTCCGGCATTAAGCTGGACGACCTGGAGCTGCCCGCCGATGAGCCGCCGGAGCTGGAGCCGGAACCAGAGCCCGAGGAGTAGCGGCCGGTGGCAATTAGCCGGGATCCGACCCGCACCCGCGCTATTGAGCGCGCCTGGTTACGCGACATCGCCCGGCGCTGGCGTGAGTTTGAGCGCACCGTTATAGCGCGCCTCCTGGAGACACCGCAGCTGGTCGTCAACGCTGAGGCGGACCCGTTTGTGATGAGTGCGTCACAGCAGCGCACATACATGGCGTTTGTTGAGCGGGAGATTAACCGGCTATTGCTGGCGGGCGCGGAGCCACCTAACTGGCAGGCGCAGTACCAGCTACAGAGCTATGAGCGCGGGCTACAGCAGGTACGCGACGCGCTTATGGCGCAAGGCGCGCCGATTACGCCCACCGCAGCGGAGCGGCTGGCCGCGGAGGGCATGACCACCTTTAGCGCCACCCCAACACTGTCAACCGGCGGCATACCGGGGGGCCAGGTGCACACCGACGCCCTGGAGTTTCTGTTTCAGCGCAGCTATACGTCGCTCAAGGGCTGGACCGACGCTATGTCGCGCCAGACCCGCCAGGTGCTGTTCGACGGCGTAGAGCAGGGCCAAAACCCACGCGAGATTGCCCGCCGCATCACTGAGCGCATCGAGGTGTCCGCGTTGCGCGCCCGCACCATCGCGCAGACCGAGACCAACCAGGCGTACAGCCGGGCCAGTCTGGCGGAAATTGCACGGGCCAGCGAGGAGACCGGGGAGGATATCGAGACGCGCTGGATTACCGCCCGGGATAGCCGGGTGCGGCACAGCCATGCCGAGGTCCACGGCGTTGTGATGACGCGGGAGCGGGCGCAGCAGATCAAAATGACGGACGGCATCAATTGCCGTTGCGCGCTGGTGCCGGTTATCCCTGGTACCGACACCGCTAAACGCCGGGCCCGCTTTGAGCAGGAGCGGACGGTGTTGTTGCTACTGGAGCGCAAATAGCGGTACTATCTGGCCAACGACCGCGCAGGGGGTGCGCATGCAACGCAAAATCATCGTTAATAGCCTAAGTTCCGGCAAGTTTCGGGAGCAGGTGATTAACGGCCGGCCGCACCTGATCACCTCGATGGTTTCGCTGTCGCTTGACAGCGTCATGAACGGCCTGTTTTACCCCGCCGCGGTTATCCGGGAGTCATACCAGCAGCTGGACCGCGTGCTGGCGCCCGCGTCGCACCCTCTCGTTGACGGGCTGTTCCTGAGCGCCCGCGACCCGGTGGCCGTCAACGCCCACAACGTAGGCGCCTTTGCGCTTAACCCGCGCATTGAGGGCCGCCACGTCATTAACGACCTTGCCGTCGACATCGGCGTGGCTGAGAAGGACGAGCGGGGCGTCGAAGTGTTACGTCGGATCCGCAATAACGAACAAATCGGCGTCAGTACCGGGCTTAACGGCTCCATGGTGTTGGTCAAGGGCCAGTTTGACGGGGAGCGGTACGACGGCATACTTAACAAGATGGAGTTTGATCACGTTGCGCTGCTGCTGGACGAGGCGCCGGCGGGTGCCAGTACGTTTACGCTCAACAGCTCCAACGACGCCGATATCGTAATCTGTAATCTGGATCAGTCCGTTAACGAGCTGCGCGACCAGCTGACCGAGCTGGCCCGGGAGCAGTACGGCAACGACGACAGCTGCTGTTACGTTTACGTGGTAGACGTGGAGCTCGACCCCAATTTCGCCATAGCGGACGTTAACGATAAGCTGTGGCGTATCCCGTTTGCGCTGGAGCCGAACGGGAAGCCCCGGTTTACGGGGGCTGGCGTTGAGGTCCGGCGTGTAGTAACCTTCGAGGCTAACGGCCGAAAGCCAGCCCCAACACTACCGACCGCAGAGGGTAGGAACATGGACAAAGAGAAGCTTGTGTTAGCGATTATCGGCAATTCGGCCAACAGCTTTAGCGTGGAAGACAAGGCGTATCTCGAAACGCTGTCGGAAGTGGAGCTGATGAACAAGCTGCACGGCGCCGTAAAGCGGCCCGACATTACCGCCGACCAGGCGCGCGAAGTGTGCGAGGGCGCCGGGATGGTGGTCAACGCCGCTACCGACGCCGAGGCCGTGCAGACGTTTATGGCCAACCGCGCCGCCTTTGAGGCCTTCCAGGCCACTCAAGCCGAGGAGCGGGCGACAAAATCCGAGCTGATCGTCAACAACAGCGACATGACCGCTGATGACGTCGGCAAGCTAGACGATGCCGCGCTTGACAGGCTGGCTAACTCCCTGCAACCGAGTGGAGATTTCAGCGGCCAGGGTAACGCACCGGTGCGCCGTGCTGCGGGCGGCGGCAATGCGCCCCGCATCGACTTTTCATACTAAGTAGAGGACGCAGTTATGCCACAGGCACCCCAAGTTATCCAGCTGCTTACCGATACAGCTGGCTCGTTTATTCACTCCGAGGCGGCCAGCGCCGCGGGTAGCGCTATTGTGCCCGGCATGCTGATCGAGGAGTTGGCGGCCGGTACGGTCCAAGAGCACAGCACCGCAGCGGGTAACGCGCAAAAGCTGTTCGCTCTGTCGGATCTGTCCAACGCCGGCGACATCGACACCGCCTACGCTGCCGGCGCGCTGGTGCGCTACGGCGCCGCGCACTCCGGTCAAGAGGTATACGCACTGCTGGCCGCCAACGCCGCCGCTATTGTCAAAGGGGACCCGCTGGAGAGTGACGGCGACGGCACCCTGCGCGTGCAGACCACGGCCGCCGCTACCGCCGACACCGAGCGCGACAGTGTGGTCGGGTACGCGCTGGAAGCTGTCGACAATTCAGCGGGCGGCACTACCGTCCGTATTAAAGTACGCGTAGCGTAAGGGGAGCACTACCATGCAAAAGCCAATCAAGATGGCACCGGTGAGCATCGGTGATAGCCGTGCTCAACACGCGGCCAATATCCTCGCCGCCGCCAACCTGCGCGAGCAATACGCCAACCTGCACAACGAGGCGTTCGCCGCCGCCAACCTGCGCAAGGTGGTGGTAGTCAACGCTGCCGGCGAGATCGTCGGGCGCGCCAACGACACCATGAACCCGGAGGTGCAAACTATCCTACGTAATGCGGACGGCACCCTGCGCCACGAGGATTTCATGGTGATCCAGGACCGTATTGTAGAGGTGCGCCGCCGGGTGCTCAACGGTATTGCCGACCTGCAGACGCAGGGGCTGACTTTTAGCGTTGACATCGGCGAACAGATCGTCGGCTTCGAGAACATCAACGAGTTTCAGGCCGCTGAACAGGAAATGAACCCCAACGCGTATCAGAACAACGACACGGTGTTCACTGAGTCCTACGTACCTAACCCCATCACGCACCAATCGTTCCAGGTGCCGTGGCGCCAGACCGGGTTCAGCTACAAGCGCTCGCTGGGCATGACTGAGTCTATCCGCCAGGTGTCGGAACGGCTGGAGAACACGCTATTCAACGGCAACGCCGCTATCTCAGTCAACTTCAACGGTACGGCGTTTCCGATCTACGGCTACACCACGCACCCGGACCGGGGCACCGACACTATCTCTGATTGGGCTGATATCGCCAACATTGCGGACATCATCCCGGAGCTGATCGAGCAAATCGGCCTGATGTGGTCAACGCAGGGCGGCGTCGGCAATGACCGTGTGATGGTGTATGTGGCCAACGACATCTGGACCAACCTGCAGAACGACTACAAGGCGGCGGTTGCCGGCAGCGTGCTGGAGCGCGCCAAGCAAATCTCGCAGGTAATGGATATCAAGCCGGCCGAGAAGCTGGCCGACGGCAGCGTTGTGCTGGTGGAAATGGAAAGCCGCACTATCGAGCTGGCCATCGCCTCTGATGTCATCGCTGTGCCACATACCAAAACCAACCCGTTTGCGCCGCAGGTGATGACCACTTACGCCGCGATGGTGCAGCAGATCAAGGTCGACTCTAACGACAAGACCGGCGTTCGGCATCTGACCAAGTAACATCGCCGCGGTAAAAGGTAGCGCGTAACTCAACGGGGCCCTACGCGGCCCCGTTTTAGTACCCACAACAGAGGCAACCATTATGTCAAAAGCAGATCTGGTCAAAAAGGCGGTCAAAAAGTACGTTGTCACCCGTGGCGGCGCCCGGGGCTACGCGCTCGGACAGGTAGTTGAGCTGACCGCCGATCAAGCGCGCAACCTGGTCAATAAGGTGCGCCCGCAGGATGAGGTCGAAGCGTCCGCCGCCAACCCCAGCCGCGCCACCAAGCAACTGCGGGCCCAAGTCGAGAACCTGACCGCGGCCAACGCTGGTTTGGCTGACCTGATCGCCGAGCTGGAGACCGCAGCGACGAAGGACAAGGCCCTCGCCGACGCACTCAAAGGCGCCCGGGAACGCATTGCCGCCAAGTCGCAGCCGCAGAGTTAACCGCCTGTGGCCGCAACCGGCGAGGACGTGCGCGCCATCACAGGCAGCACGCTGACAGATCCGCAGTTGGCGCCTTTCCTGGCGGCGGCGCTGTGCATCCTCGACCGGGTGGCGGCCTGCACCACGTCAAAAGGCGTGTCGGACGAGTGCCTCGACATGGCGCAGGGCTGGCTGGCGGCGCACCTGTTGGGCACGACGGCGGTAGGGAAGAACATCGCTGTAGCCAAAAGCGAGCGGTTCGAGAACTATTCGGTCGAGCGCGTCGTGGGCGGTTTCAGCGGTAAGGGCGTGCAAAGCACCCCATACGGCCAGACCGCCAACGCGCTGACCGGCGGCTGTCTGGCAGAGGCCGACAAGTCGCCCATGCAAGTGTGTTTCTTCGGCTGATGTTTCCGCTACCCGAACAAGTCACCATCTGGCTGCGCACCGGCTCCGACGGGCTCGGCGGCATCACCTGGTCAGCGCCCGTCACCTACGACGCCCGCATTGCCTACAGCCAGCAGAAATTTACCGACATCAACGGCGACACGGTGGTGAGCTCCGCTGTGTGCTACACCGAGGCGCCCGTCACCGCGGAGCAGCTGCGGGACGGCGTATACGCCTGGTTCGGCGAGTCGACCGCTGTAGCGCCGCCCGCCGCTGCTGATGACGTGCGGGCCCTGTCGCATACGCCGAGCGGTGCCGGTGATTTGCGCAAGCTGTGGTTCGCCTGATGGCCGTTAAAGGTATGGACGCGATGATGCGTAAGCTCAACCGGGAGATAGCCGGTATTGAGGGGCGCACCCGTGAAGGGCTGCAGCTGGCCGCCATGCACGTGGAGAGTGAGTCGGTACCGATGGCGCCCGTAGACACAGGTAATCTGCGTGGATCCGCCTTCACCGACATCACCGCGCCCAAAGCGCGGCCTATTGTCGCCCGCGTCGGGTATACCGCTGAGTACGCCGCCTATGTGCATGAAATGGTGCGTAAGTTCGACGTTGGCCCACAACAAGACCGCAGCACGGCGCCGCTGGTCGGCCCACGTAAGCCACGCGGGTACACCTTTGTCGGGCCGAAGCGGCCAGGCGTCAAGCGTGCGGCGGGCCCCAAGCACGTGCCCTGGGCACCCGGCACCGGCCCGAAATTTCTGCAGCGCGCCATTAGCGAGAATGTGGCAGAGGTGCTGAACATTATCCGTCAGCGCGCCAAGATTGAGGGCCGCAGCGGTGCCTAGCAATCCGACCTACTTTGACGTACTATCGCTGTTAGCGGCCGGTGGGTTCGGCACGCTCGGCGCACAGCTTTTCGGTGCAGAGTGGGGCAACTCGGACAGCCAAGTGTTAGTGCTGGAGGGCGTAGGTTTCCCGTCAGCACAGCCCGACATTTATGAGCAGCCAGGCGTACAGATTTTGGTGCGCGGGACAAAGCCAGGGAAGACAGGACACCGGGACATTGACGTGTACGTGCGGGCCAAAGCGATTAGCGACTATCTGCTGACGCGCCCTGAGAACACAGAGGTCAACGGTGTGTGCTATAAGAGCTTTGAGGCCAACAGCAACATTGTTCCGTTGGGTAAAGATGAGAACGAGCGCTACATGTACAGCATGAACTTTTATACGTGGCGCAACGGCGCCGCCGGGCCGTAACAAGAGGGGCACACCATGGGCTGCGAAGCGAATGTAACCAAAGGGCGCCAGCTTGTCATGCTGATCCGCAACGACGATAACACCGCGTGGGAGATCGCCGGGGGCGCCAAAACGCGGGGGTATACTTTCGATAACCCCGTCGAGGACGTGACCAGCAGCTCAACGGTTGGCGAATACCAGGAGTCGGAGTTTACCGGCTTCGCCAACGCGACGTTGAACTTGTCGGGTATGGCGGACAAGCGTACCGGCATTGTGGACCCCGTCACTGGTTTTAACATCGTTGGCAGCGAGCGGCTACTGGCGCTGGCCACGACAGGCAGTCGCTGCGGCACGTTCCGGTTGCTCAACGTCGACACCAACGGCTTTATTGAAGGCTGTTTTAACATTACCAGCTTCGGGAAAACAGGGGACACGCCGGGCCTGCTAGGCTTCGACGCGACCATGCAAAGTAAATCAAGCGTCATTGTAAGCGGGAGCGTATAACCATGGCTGAATTAACAGTACAACCGGTAACCAAGGCGGGCATCGCGGATCTGTTGGGGGCGCTTGCCGCCGCCGCTGCTGCGGGCGACTCCGTAGTGTCGGCATCCGGCCTGCTGCTGGTCGTCAACAACGCTGACGCCAGTCCGCACACCGTCACCATCCCCGCGCCTGTCGACACCACGGTGGCCGGCAGCTATGGCGAGGTGGACGTTGACGACATGACTCTCGTTGTCGCCGCGGGCGATGCCGGCGCCATTACTATCCCGCTCGGCTACGTGAGCGGCGCCGGCGTGTTTTCCTGGACGTATGACGACGTGACCGACGTTACGGTCGGCGTGTTCAGTTTGGCGCCCTAATGCGTAAACTGCGCCGCTGCGAGGAGCTGATTACCGGCAACGGGCACGCCTACGTGCTCGCCGGTACGTTCGGCAATATCGAGGCGGCCGGATTTGTGTGTGGGGATCCGGCGCTACTCTTTGCTCGGCTGGTCGACGGCGAAATGCCGCCCGGCGACATACGTAGCGTTATCCTGTGTTGCCTGGAGGAGGTCGACGGCGTGCCGGTCGACGAGAACAGCCGTTCCGACATGGCGACTGAGTTCGTGGAGGACTTCGGGCTGCAAGATTGTTCGATGCTGTGTCGGCACCTGATCAGCTACGGCATCATAGGCAACGTAAAAAAAAAGCAGATCGAGCGAAGCGAGACGGTGCGCGGCCTAGTGAGGAAATTACGCCTTTCGACTTTGACGCGTTCCGGGCGTCGTGGCTGGTGGTGGGCGGCCAGCTGTGCGACTTTAATCGCAGCAGTATGTTTGACTTTGACGTCCGTTTAGAGGCCTACAAACAGACGCACGGTATCACCGACGACCCGGACGACGACATCACCAGCGCGGCGGACCTAGACAGGCTGTACGCGGCGGTCGGCGACAACATTCAAGCTAACCCGGAGGCGTGGCAGCAGTGACCCTCAAAATCGGCACGCTTGAAGCAGACATCACCGCCAACACCGCGCCGCTCGACCAGGCCGAAAAGGTTTGGCGAGCCAAGTCGCAAGACCTGGGCAATTCCTTCGACACCGCCGGCAAACGTGTCGGCACTCAATTCCAGCGTATCCAGGGCGGCGCGGCGCGCATGGCGGCCAGCTTCCGGCCGGTGAAAGGCGCTGTCCAGCAAGCGGCGTTCCAAGTACAGGATTTCAGCGTACAGCTGGCGTCGGGCACCAACGGCATGATAGCGTTCAGCCAGCAAGCGCCCCAGTTATTGGGTGCCTTCGGGCCGGGGGGTGCCATCATCGGCGCTATCGTCGGCGTTGGTGCCGCTATTGGCGCCTCCCTGCTCCCGGCGCTGTTCCGCGGCAAGGATGCTATCGACGAGCTTGCGTCGGCAGCGGAAGAGCTGGACGAGGTACTGCGTGACGCAGCCCGTGACGGCGGTGTGGTGCTGCTTACCGACAAAATCATCAAGCTGGCCAAAGAGTCGGAGCAGGCCGCCAGGGTGGAGCTGCGCGGCGGCATCGTCACAGCCATGGAGGCCATCGATGCCGCGGCGGAGGCGGCAGGCAACCGGGTGGGTGACGTGTTTAGCGGTACGTTTCTGTCCGGCGCCCGCATGGCGATGGGTGAAACGACCGCCATAGCGCAACGACTCGGCGTCACCACTCAACGCGTCGACGACCTGCGCCAGGCGATGATTACGATGGGGCGCGACGGGAGCCCGGCCAGTCTGCAGTCTGTGCAGAATCAGCTCGACGCTATCATCGATGAGAGCCCGGACGCGAGCGCTGAGCTGATCAGGCTGGCTACGGATTTCCGTGAGATATCATCAGGCGCGACCAGGGCATCCGAGCGGCTGGAGGTACTGACACGCTTTGAGAAGGACCTAACGGATGCCGTGTCGGAGTCCACCAAAGTACTGGACGACAACATCAAGGCGCAAGGTAAGCGCGTCAGCGCGGGTAACGTCGTCGCTGAAATGATGAGGCGGCTACGCGAGGAGGCGGTCAAGCAAAAGAAAATAGGTGCCCTCGACCTACTCGGCGAGACAGACCTGGAGCGCATCAACCGGCGAGCGCAAGAGCTGCGCGACTTTGTGCTGGAGCAAGACCAGCTGACCGCTGACCGCCGATCCGAACTGCTGGCCAAAATCCGCACACAGCAGCTGGCAGAGATCGAAGAGCACGGCCGTAAAGAGAGAGAGGCGGAAGCGAAAACCCGCACCACAATTGACCGCCTGGGTGAGTCCCCGCTCGATCGCATCAACCGGGAAGCTGCAGAGTTACGCGAGGCGGTGCTGGCGCAAGAACAGCTTACCGCTGACCGACGGTCTGAGCTGATGGCCAAAATCCGCGCCAACCAGATAGCCGAGACCAACGAGCACAACGAACGGCTACTGGAGACCGAGCGGGCCGCGCAGGAGCGCCGCACGCAGCAGGAGGAGGCTGCGGCGCAACGTATGGCCGCCACGCGGGCGGCCCAGCAAAGCGCCGCGCTGCAAGGCCTGTCGGTACTGGGTGATGCCGCCAACGATATCCTGTCGCAGACCGGCCAGGAGGGGACCGCCATCGCTAAGGCCATATTCCTGGCGCAGAAAGCCATACAAGTGGCGACCATCATCGCAGCAACTGAGGTTGCCGCCGCCAACGCCGCCGCGGTAGGCGCCATATCGGGCCCCATAGGCTTCTTTACGACCGCTTCCGCCATACGGGCTGCAGGGTACACCAGCGCGGCGCTGGTGGGCGGCCTGGCGGTCGGTGAGACGTTCGGAGGCGGCCGTCAGTTCGGCGGTACCGTGTCGCCGCAACTGGCGCACCCGATCAATGAGGCCGGGACGCCTGAGATACTCAACACGGCGGGCCGACAGTACTTGCTTCCCACCGGCAAGGGGGGCACCATTACGCCTATGTCGAGCGCCAGCGGGGGCGGCGGTCAGCCCAACATCACGCTGATCAACAACGGCACGCCGCAGACCATCGACAGCGTGAGCGTGACACACGACGAGGTCATGATCATCGCCAGTGATGCCGCCCGACAGGCTGAGGGGCGCATTAACGCTAGCCTGGCTACCGGTCGCGGCGATACGGCCCGCAGCCTGCAACGCGGCTTTCGGTCAACCCGGAACCTGGGGTAAGGACAATGACAGAACAACACGGGGAGCGAAGAACGGAGCAGCGAGAAGAGTGGCACAAGGCAAAGGTTTTCTCTCTCGCGCACCTCGGAGCCACATTGATCGCTATCGGTGGCGGTATCGGCGTTATCTGGGCTTTCGGCCAGGAGTTCGGCGTCATTAAGTCGGAAGTCTCCCGCAATTCCGTTGAAATCCGCGATATCCAGGTTGGCCAGGTTGCCCGCGATGACGCGCTGAGTTCCAAGCTTACCACGATGCGGCTGGAGGCGAAAAACGACAACCAGCAGACGCGCAGCGAGATACTGGAACTGCGCAAAGAGTTGGGCGGGAAGATGGACCGACTATTCGAGATGCAGCGATGACCGGCACACATGCGGCGTAAAAACCGAGGGAGGTTAAAATGCCTGCCGTAATTATTAGTCACACACAGCCGCCGTCGTTGTTGCTGGACGCTGACGGCAATGTTGTCGCGGACCTAGAAGCCAACGCTAACATCGGGGAGGTGGACGAGAAAATTTGCGGCATGGATATTCCCGTCGGGGAGGTCCGAGAGTTTGCAGTGCTGTGGCATGCCACCGTAATCGCGCAAGGTGCGAGCGTGGTCCCTGCCGTTGAGCCTGAGCCTGAGCCTGAGCCTGAGCCTGAGCCTGAGCCTGAGCCTGAGCCTGAGCCTGAGCCTGAGCCTGAGCCTGAGCCTGAGCCTGACGGGCGGCCGGCGTCTATC
>Ga0326597_10001377_pt1 | contig 39621 bp, 44 predicted proteins | sample RVTome_12_FD_203789 | JGI IMG/M metagenome (GOLD analysis project Ga0326597, IMG submission 203789) | Soil microbial communities from uranium-contaminated site in the Upper Colorado River Basin, Wyoming, United States - RVT100D185 | ecosystem: Environmental > Terrestrial > Soil > Contaminated >... | reverse complement strand
GGTCTTCAGAGCTTGCCGGCGCGAGGTTCCGCCACCACGACGCTGAGGATCGTGCTGACGATGCTGACGACGAGCGCGCCCCAGAACGCGGCCCAGAATCCGCTGACGTGGAAGCTGATGCCGAGCATGGTGGCCGTGGCGCTCGTCAGCCATAGCATCAGGGCGTTGATGACGATCAGGAAGACGCCGAAGCTGACGAGGATGAGGGGTAGCGTGAGGATCTTGGCGATGCGGCCGATGACGGTGTTGAGCACGCCGAAGACGACGGCCACGCCGAGGAACGGCAGCCAGCCCCCGTCGTAGGTGATGCCCCCCACGAGCCGGACCGCGACCCAGAGGGCTGCCGCGTTGATCAACGTGCGAACGAGAAAGGAGAGGTTCACGGCTTCATTCTACAGGTGCGGCCGGCGGTCGATCCGGCGGATCTTCATGCCGAGGGCGACGACGAGCAGAAGGATGGCGAGCAGCGACATCGCCAGGCCGCGGCGCCTGTAGGAGAGCTCGGCGAGGGCCTCGTTTCCGGCGCCCTCGATCGCCACGAGTTGCTCGATCCCTTCGTTCACGATCGGTACGACCGTGTCCGGCGTGAACGCGTGCATCTCGGTGCGGGCGAGCACGAGGCGGTTGCGGACCTCTCCCAAGGCCAGTTCCTGGTCGCTGACCTCCATCCCGGCGACGCGCGCGCGCTCGATGAGCTCGGTCGTGCGCGCGAGTTCACCGCGGAGCCGATCGAAGTCCTGTCGCAGTCTGCCCGCGCCGGCGAACCCAGGATCGTCGTCGCCCCCGTGACAGACCACGCACACCGCCGGCTCCGCGGTGCCGAGCATTTCGGGAGACGGGGCGACCACCGCGTGGTTGCCGTGGCACTCGATGCACCCCTTGTCGAAGATCGGCTGGTGGACGCTCGCTTCGAACTTGGTCGCGAAGACGGCGTGGCACGTGCCGCAGACGTTGGCGACGGCGCCGACGCCTGGTGGGGCGGCGCCGTGGTTGCCGTGGCAGTCGTTGCACGTTGGCGCCGACAGGTCGTTACGCGTCGTCAGCGCCTCGAAGTGCACGCTCTTCTGGTAGTCGTCCCGCTGCGTGACGGGCAGCGGCGACCCGTCAGGCAGGGTGTACCCCTCCATGTGCGAGGCGTCCGCGTGACAGGCCGCGCAGGTCCCGGCGACGTTGGTCGGGAACACGGGCGACTTGGCGTCGGAGACCACGCGAATGCCGTGCGCGCCGTGACAGCTTACGCACGTGGCCACCTTCGTGTCGCCCTCAGCGAGGCGCTTGCCGTGAACGCTCGAGGCGTACTCTTGTTCCTGGTCGACCCGCTGGCGGGGGGCGAACCGGCGCATGAGCTCGGCATCGCTGTGGCAGCGTGAGCACACGGCGATCTGCGCCTGGCCGCGGGGCGCCCCGACATAGCCGCTCTCGGGGCGCTTCGCGCGGTCCTTGTCGGCCGTGGTGGGGTCGCCCCCGTGGCAGTTCACGCACGCGAAGCCCCGCTGCTGATGGACGTCCTCCTTGAACGCGGCAACCGGGGCGGCGTGCGCCGCATCGGGCAGCGAGGCGTGGCAGGCGGCACACTCATTGGGCGCGGCTTCCTGCGCGCCGGCTGGAGCGGTCCCGATCGCCAGGCCCAGGAAGGCGACGGCGGCGCCGAACACGGTCAGGCGGAAGTGGGGGCGCATGGCTCAGTCCGCGTAGTGTCCAAGCAGAGTGAAGACCAGGAGGTACGCGAAACCGAACAGGGCCACGGCCGTGAAAAGCGGGCTCTTCTTTCCATCCGACGACCGCCGGTCGAGGAACGGCACGAGCACGAGCAGCGCGGCCGCCGCGCTGGCGACGACCACCCCGACCTGCTCACCTTCCATCCCGAGGATGTGACTCGGCAGCAGCTTCAGGGTGTGGAAGACCGCCAGGAAGTACCACTCGGGCCGAATCCCCGCCGGAACCGGCGCGAACGCATCGGCTTTGCGGCCGAGCTCCCACGGATAGAGCGCCGCCAGGGCGGCGAGCAGCGCGATGGCCACATACCACGCGAGCACGTCCCGCAGGATGTAGTTCGGGAAGAACGGCATCTCGGGCACGCGCTCGCCGGCCCGCGCCCGGCGCTCCACGTCGAGCGGCACGCTCATACCTTGGCGCTGCACGAGCAGCAGGTGCGCGGCAACGAGGAGCGTCGTCAGCGCCGGCAGGACGGCGACGTGCATCCCGTAGAACCGGGACAGCGTCGCGCCCGTCACATCGTCGCCACCCCGAAGGAAGCGCATCAGCCAGTCGCCGATGAGCGGAACCGCGCCGGCCATGCCCGTGCCGACTTTCGTGGCGAAGAACGCGAGCTCGTTCCACGGCAGGAGGTATCCGCTGAACCCGAACGCGAGCATGAGGAAGAGCAGCAGCACGCCGGTCACCCAGGTCAGCTCGCGCGGCTTCCGGTAGGACTTCAGGAGGAAAACGCTGAAGAAGTGGGCGAAGGCGGCCGCGATGAGGAGGTTGGCCGACCAGCTGTGCACGTTCCGCACGAGCCAACCGAACTGAACCTCCGTGACGATGAACTGCACGCTCTCGTACGCTTCCTCGGCGCTCGGCCGGTAGTAGAGGATGAGCAGGATCCCCGAAGCCACCTGGACCGCGAACAGGAAGAGCGTCAGGCCGCCAAGGTAGTACCAGACCTCGTGCGCGTGGACGGGTACCCGCTTCTCCGCGATGAAGTGACGAAGGCCCGAGAGATCGAGTCGTTCGTCGAGCCAGGTGAGCACCCGTTGTTGAATCATGCGCACGCCACGTCAGGTCCGCGAGACGACGATCTCTTCCTGTCCAGGTTCCCCGCGCACGTTGACGGCAAAGCGCTCGAGCGGACGGGGCGGAGGACCGGAGACCACGTTCCCGGCCAGGTCATACAGGCCGTTGTGGCAGGCGCACCACACTTGCGAGGTGTCCGCCTTGTATTGCACCGTGCAGTCGAGGTGTGTGCAGACGCCACTGAAGGCGCGCAGTTCGCCGTCGGGGCCGCGCACGAGCAGTCCCGGGCGGCTGCCGAACTTGAAGAGGCGACCGCTGTTTGGCGGCACGTCGGCCAGCCGCGCCGCGACGGCGCTCGCCGTCGCGGGCTCGCCGCTCGCCGGGGGAATCAGGTACCGCCAGACGGGATAGAGGATGGCGGCTGCGGTGGAGACGAATCCGAAGCCGAGGATCGCATCGAGGAACGTGCGCCGCTCGACGCGGTCCCCGGGCGGCGCGGCGACCGGAGTGTTTGAGGTAGTCCGTTCGTCCGACGCCATCGGGCTAGGGCGCCGCCTTCAAGGTGAGCAGGTACGCCACCAGGGCGTCGACGTTCGCGGCCGACAGCGACGTGAACGCCTTCATCGGCGGCTTCCGCGTGGCCTTGGCTTTCGCGGCCATCTCGGTCGGCGTGAGGATCCACGCGCGGATCTCGGCAGCCGTGAGCTTGGTTCCCACGTCATCGAGCGGTCCCCGCTTGTTGCCGGTGCCGGCGATCGAGTGACAGATGCCGCACTTCTGCGCGACGAAGAGCTTCTGACCCTCCTCCGCGGTCTGTGCGGTGGCGGGCAGCGGCGCGGCCGCTGCCAGGAAGACGAGGGCCATGAACGTCCAACCAACGCGATGCATTTTATACACCTCCTGCGACTGCGGCGTCGCTCATCTGTGAAATTCCCGCCGGGATGTACGCACACCAGGGGTCGGTTTCAAGCGGGTCCCCGGTCAATGCGAAGGCTCGGGACCGCGACCCCCCGCAGATCTCGCCATACTCGCAGCACCCGCACCGCCCCTTGAACCCCGCGGGCCGGCGAAGGTCCGCGAAGAGGGGAGACGTGCGGTAGACGTTCGCCAGCGAGTCGGTCCGCACGTTGCCGGCCGTGATCGGCAGGAATCCGCTCGGAAAGATCTCCCCGCGATGGGAGACGAACAGGAAGCCGTTGCCCGCATTCACGCCGCGCGGCGCGAGTCCGACAGTGTGCCCCGGTCCCTCCGACTGCGTCAATACGGCTGGCATCGCGACCCGCGCGTGAGGCCGGCCGCGCGTCGTTGCCGCCACACGCTCCCGCTGGGCGACGTACCGCCGGTAGTGCGGGGCTTCGGTCACCTTGACGATGAAGTGGCGGCGCTGCTGGACGCGGTGAATCACCGCGAAGAGACGTTCGCAGTCGGCGGCCGTCAGGCCCTTCAGCATGAGTCCGCGGCCGACGGGAATCAGGAAGAAGATTTCCCAGAAGACGATCCCGAGACCCTCGACGAACGCGGCCATCTCCTCGAGGTACGGCGCCGTGTCACCGCAGACGGTAGTGTTGATCTGGAGCGGCAGCCCGACCGCGTGCGCCCATTCCACGGCGGCCATTGTCTTGTCGAAGGCCCCCTGGACGCCGCGAAACCGGTCGTGCAGGTCGGCGCGGGGAAAGTCGAGGCTGAGCGCCATCTGGTCGAGCCCGGCGTCCTTCAGGCGCCGCACGAGGTCGAGCGTGAGGCAGTCGGTGGCCGCCGGAATCGTCGCGGCGCGGAGGTGCTGCTCCTTGGCGTGCCGGATGAGCGTCAGAAGGTCGGGGCGGTTGACCGGGTCGCCGCCGGTGAAGATGACGATGGGGGTACCCATCCCCGCCGTCTCCTCGATGACCCGCTTGCCTTCCTCCGTGGTCAGCTCGAGGGGATCGCGATCGGGCCGGGCCGAAGCACGGCAGTGCCGGCAGGCGAGGGCGCAGGCCTGGGTCGTCTCCCAGATCACGAGAAACGGCGCCTGCTCGAAGTCGACCCGCGGCATCCCGGCGCCCGGAGTGCCCGTGGCCGGTTCGCCTGGATGCGGACTCATGGGTTCGGCCGCGCCTGAATCGAGCGCAGGAAGGAGACGAGCGCGTCGACGCGAATCTTCACGGCTTCCTCGCTCGTCCCTTCCCGCGAGCGCGAGAATGCGTCGCCCCAGACCGGCATGTCGCCACCGCCATGCCCAGCCACGGGACTACGACCGTCGATGATCCGGTAGACCAGGTCGGGCGCGAACGTCCCGCCGTTGCGCTGGGCGATCAGGGTGAGGTCGGGCGGAGGCTTGCGCAGGCTCGCCGCGACGGGGCCATCCCCCTTCGCTTCGCGCCCGTGACACGCCGCGCAGTACGTCCTGAACAGGTCGGCTCCATTGGCGGCGGGGCCGGCCGAAGCCTGGCCACTCTGCACGCTTTGAGCAGCACCTGCAGTGGCGATGACCAAACCCAGCACGCACGTGCCGGTGGTCACAGCGATCCTGCGCGGCATCATCATCCTCCTCACCCGACCTCGACGCACGCGCCAGCGGCAGCGCCGCGCTCAGCGGCGGCTGCCGAGGCTTGAATAGTCCAGCAAACCCCACACGAATACCGCGAACCCTGCGAGGCCCACGACAACACCCGCGGGCAGAAGGACCATCGAGACGCCCATCGCGAGGCCCACGATCATCAGGATCAGACCGCCGATGATGGCCGCGATGTGGAGGAGGACGATTTCTCCCTTCTCAACGACGTCGCCAACGTGAAGCGCGCCTTTGCGGACCATGGGAACCTCCCTGCGCTCTCGAGGGGTGAACATCGGCGGCGCCCCAGCAAACGCCGTCAGTTCGGGCAAGGACGCAAGAACCAGGCCGCCTCCCTGAGGCCACCGGCCGTTCGCCGGCAGGGTCGCGCGGGCTATCCCGGGAAGAAGTTCGCAGGCGACTGAGGAAAATGCCACGACTTGCCTCAGCTTATGGGCAGCCAGAAACGTCTTGACGACGAAGAAGTTCTGGCGGGCGGGTAGGGTGGCTAGGGTTTCCAATTGGCTGGAAGGGCCAGGACGGGGACGCTGGCCGTCCCGAGGACGCGGTAGGTCGTTGAACCCTGGGGCGCTCCGAACAGCCCGCCCGTGCCCCGGAGCGTGACGACCACCAATCCCGTGCCCGGACCGGTAGAGAGCGCGGGGATCTGGTCTGCCGGTTCGCCGATGAGCACCTGGCAACTGGCGGGCCGATCGAGTTCGAGATCGCGCGCCAGCCGCTCGAGGCGGGTCCGGGCGGCCTGGAGCCGTTCGCGTTCGTGGGCCTGGAGCCTGGTGCTCAGCCATCGTGGCGCCTGGGTCGGCCGGACGATGTGCACGAGCACGAGTTCGGCGCGGGCCCACTGCGCGACGTGCGCCGCCGCCCGCGCGTCGGCCGCCGTGTGAGGGCCGAGATCGACTGCCGCGAGTACCCGCTTGCCCGGCCACGAGGCCGGCACCCTGCGGTGCGTCGTTACAGGAGGCACGGTGAGCACGGGCGCCGTCGTCCGACGCAGGACGCGCTCGGTGGTCGAGCCGAAGAACCACTTGCTCGCGCCGCTCAGGCCCTGGGTCCCGATGACGACGAGGTCGGCCGACAGGCGCTTGACGGCCTTGCCGATCTCTTCCGGGGCGTCGCCCTGCACGACCGAGCAGACGACCCGGACCGCTTTCGACGAAGACCCGATGGCGCGCTTCACGAAGGCCCGCAGCTCGGCCTCGCTCGTCTGCTCGAGTGCCGTGCGATTGTAGGCGGCCGCCGCTGCGGCCGCGACGAGGAGGGGGTCGCTGACGAAGAGCGCGGTCAACTGGCCACCCGAGCGCGCGGCCACGGCCGCCGCGTGCTGCAGGGCGGCGCGCGAGTGGCCCGAGAAGTCGACGGGACAGAGGATCGATCGAAAGAGGCCACGCGCGGCGACCGCAGGTGTCATGGGCCTTAGCGTATACCGGAGCAGGCTCGTGCGGTAGAGTCTGGGCAACAGGATCACGACGTGAGCGCCCCCGCCTCCGTGCTGCTCCGATCGGTCGTCTCTCTGCTCCTCGCAGCGCCGGTCGCGGCGCAGCAGGGCGCGGCGTCCGATCCATTCGCCTTCCTCAGCCCGGTCGTGACCGTGACGTCCGCCGAGCGCTCCCGGCTCGAGGCCGGCCGTGCGGTCGTCCGGCTGCTGCCGCGGGCGAATCGCGAGATGGCCATCTTCGCCGCCGTGTCCGTGGACGTCGGCGGCGAGCGGCTCGTCGCGTGGGTGCGGAACATCGCGGAGCTGAAGAAGAGCGAGCAGGTTGACGCGATCGGTCGTTTCTCGGAGCCGCCCCGCCTCGAGGACCTGAGCGAGCTGGTCCTCGACGACGAGGACCTCGACGCGATTCGGACGTGCCGGCCCCGATCGTGTGGGCTCAAGCTGAGCGAGGAGGAGATGGCGGCGCTCGCTCGTGCCGCCGCGCCGTCGACCGGGGACTGGAAGCAGGCCGTGCAGGAAGCCTATCGGCGCGTCGTGCTCGGGCGCGTCGAGTCCTACCTCGCGTCGGGTTATCAGGCCGCCCGGCCCTACGCGGACCACAGCGCGCCGGTGGCGCCAGGCGACGAGTTCGGCGTGCTGCTCGATCGGTCGCCGTTCCTGGCCGAACGTCTGCCGCAGTTCGCCCGGCACCTGCGGGAGTACCCCGGCGGCCGTGCTGAAGACATCGAGTCTTTCCTGTACTGGTCCAAGGAAACCCTGGGCGGGAAGCCCATGGTGATCGTCTCGCACGTGTTCGTGTCGCAGCAGCAGCTCGCCGGTGTCCCCGATGCGATTGTCGTGTCGCGCCACGTCTACGCGAACCACTACATGACGGGCTCGCTCGCGGTGACGGCTGTCACAGGCCGGCGCGAGGGCTCGCGCGGCTATCTGACGTACCTGAATCGATCGCGGGTCGACGTGTTAGGCGGATTCTTCGGGCGGATCACGCGTCTCTTCATCGAACGGCGGCTCCGCGCGGAAGCGGCCGAAGTCGTGGAGGGCCTGCGGACACGTCTCGAGTCGCTCCCGCCCGGGACCTAGGACGCGGACTCGCCGCATCCGCGCGCGATCTGTTCCCGGGTCGCGCCGCGGAGGCGGACCATCTCCGGCCAGCCAGACCGCTCGGGCCGGAGGGGCTCGTACACGTGCACCGACAGGCGGGCCCGCCGGAAGAGCCACGTGCCGTCCGGCAGCATGTCGCGCGTGCCGGCGAGAGCGACCGGCACGATGGGACGACCCGTCTCGACCGCGGCGCGAAACGCGCCAAGCCGGAACGGCAGCAGCCGCGGGCGCCGATCGAACGTGCCCTCCGGAAATACCGCGAGCCACTGACCCTGTTCGAGGCGTGCGACCACGTCATCGGCGCCGGCCAGACGCTCTGTGGGATCGGCCTTCTCGATCGTCAGGTAGCCGCCGCGCCTGATGACCGTTCCGATCACCGGGTAGTCAGCCAGGCGCCGCTTGGCGACGAAGTGAAGGTCGAGCGGGAGCGTGGCCATCAGCACGATCGGGTCGATGTAGCTCGCATGGTTGATGGCCACGAGTCCCGACCGCAGCTCCCGCAGGTGATCGAGGCCACTCACCTCCGGGCGGACGCTGCACAGCGTGAGGATCAGGCGAGACCACCGGCGGACGGTTCGGCGCGCGCCGGATCCCGCCGGCGCGGCGAGGAGACAGGCCCACAGGAAGGGAAGCGTGAGCAGGACGCTGGTGGCGACCCGGGTCGTGAACAGGAAGCGAGACGCACGCCGCCATGCTCGCCGCGCCGGATCGGCCATCGCCGCGACGGCAAGGCCCGCCCACTGTAACAGGCCCGGTCGCCCTCGTCCCAGGATCCCCTTGAGGTAGGCGTCCCTTGCCACGCTCCGTCGGATCTTGCCGCTCGACGTCTTGGGCACCGTGCCGGGTCCGGCGATCACCACGATGTCTGGCGGCGTGCCGAGGGCGCCGACCACGTATTCGACGACGGCCTGCTGGAGCCTGTCGCGGGCCGGCGCGTCCCGCTCGCGCGTTTCGGCCACGATGACCAGCCGTTCGGTGCCAAGCACCGGATCGTGCACCCCGAACGCGGCGACGCAGCCCCGCCGGATGCCGGGCACGCCCGCCACGACCTCCTCCACTTCCTGAGCAGAAACGTTGCGGCCGCCCTGGATGATGACGTCCTTGGCGCGGCCGGTGATGAACAGGTCGCCGTCGGACTGGTAACCGAGATCGCCCGAGTCCATCCAGCCGTCCCGCACGACGGCCGCCGTCGCCTCGGGGTTGCGGTAGTAGCCGCTCGTCATCGAGGGGCCGCGGAACCAGATGTGACCCTCGCGGCGCTCCGGCACCTCCTCGCCGTCCGCGTCGGCGACTCGCACCTCGTGCCCGGGGAGCGGTCGTCCGCACGAGACGAAGCGCAGCGGGTGCGGGTCGTCTGGCGTGGCCGGCTCGATTCGGCGCGCGTGCTCGAACGGGCTGCGGGCGAGGCGGTCGATGCGCGGCAGGCGGCCTGGTGGCGTCATCGTGAGGCCGACCGACGACTCCGCCATGCCGTAGACCGGGCACATCGCCTCGGGCCTGAAGCCGAACGGCGCGAAGCGTCTGGTGAAGCGTTCGATCGTGTCGGGGCTGACGAGTTCCGATCCATTCAGGGCGAGTCGCCACGTCGCCAGATCGAGGCCCTCGATCTCGCCGTCGGGAATCTTCCTGGCCGCCAGATCGAACGCGAAGTTCGGTGCCGCGGACACCGTGCCCCGGTGCGCCTGGATCGCCCGGAGCCATCGCGAAGGCCGGGCCAGGAAGGCGAGGGGCGACATGATCGAGACGGGCAGACCGAAGTAGAGGGGCGTGAGCCACGCGCCGATGAGTCCCATGTCGTGGTAGAGCGGCAGCCAGCTCACGCAGACGTCGTGCGGGCCGACGTCCAGGCCCTCTCCGATGGCCCTGATGTTGGCGAGCAGGTTCGCGTGGGACAGCAGCACGCCCTTCGGGGTCCCGGTGCTGCCGGACGTGTACTGAATGAGTGCCGGCGCGTCGGCGGCCGGGCTGACCGCCGGCGCGGGCCGTCCCGTGCGCAGGGCGTCGATGGTGGCAATCGTCTCGAGCGTCGGCGCCTGCCCGCGAATGAGCGTCGCCATGCGCGCGGCCTCGGGAAACGTCACGAGGACCCTTGCGCCCGCGTTGGAGACGATGGCCTGTTGCCGACCGACGTACTCGAGGAGCTGATCGGCCCGGACCGGCGGATACACCGGGACCGGGACCGCGTGTGCCAGGAGGGCTCCGAAGAAGGCAGTGAAGAACGCCTCCTCGGTGCGCAGCATCAGGACGACCGGCTCATGGGGGGCGACGCCCCGGTCGACGAGGCCTGCGGCGACCTCGGAGGCGTCTGCGAACAGGCGACCGTACGTGATCGCGACGTCGCCCCCGTCCTCGCGCCTGAGGTAGATGTGGGGACGGTCGGGGGCACGCTCGGCTTGCCACCGAAGCACCTCGACGAGGGACCGCGCCGCCGACGGGGCGCCGAGCGCAGGCCCTGCCGTCTCGACCGGTACGGAGCGCGACTCCGGCACTTCAACCGCCCCGGCGCGAATGGCCTCCACCAGGGATCCGACCGTAGGGGCGTCCGCCATGACGGCATCCGGCAGGCGGACACCGAACGCCTGCTCGAGACGGAGCAGCAGTTCGACGCGCTCGAGGCTGCTGATGCCCAGGTCGCGGTCGAGGGCATCGTCGAGCCGCGGCGGCCTGCGTGGCGGGCCACCCAGTTCTGCAACCAGGCCGCGCACGACCTCGAGCACCTGCTGCTCCATCGCTGAAGCTTACAACCGGGAGGCACCACCGGCGACCGAGTGGAACTAGACTGGCTCAACCGGAGGGACCGATGTTGACGCTCAAGCGGATTCTCTGCCCTGTCGATCTGTCGGAGGTATCGGCCCACGGTGCCGAGTGGGCGGGCACCATTGCGGGATGGTACGGGGCCACGGTCACCGCGGTCCACGCGGTCGATCCGATCGTGCCGGCTCTGCAGGGATCCGGCCGCGCGACCCAACGCCGGAAGGACGATCTGGCTGACGACGTGCGCCGGCGGCTCGAGGGCGAGGCGCGGGCGATGTTCGACGCCGCGGTCAAAGCAGGAACCGAGGTGCACGCCGTCGTCGATCTGGCGTCGCCGTCGGCCGCGATCCTCAAACACGCCGAGAGCCTGCCCGCGGATCTGATCGTGATGGGCACGCACGGGGCGAGCGGTTTCGAGCGGCTGGTGCTCGGCTCGGTGACGGAGAAGGTGCTCCGCAAGGCACGATGTCCGGTGCTGACGGTCCCGCCGAAGGCCGAGGCGACCTCCCGGCTGCCGTTCTCACACGTGCTGTGCGCGGTCGACTTCTCCGATTCCTCGCTGCGGGGCGTGGACTACGCGATGTCGCTCGCGAAGGAGTCTGACGCCAGGCTCACCCTCGTGCACATCGTCGAGTGGCCATGGCCGGAACCGCCGCCGCCACCGATGGACGAGGTTCCGCCGGTCCTGGCGATGCAGCTTGGCGACTTCCGGAGGCATCGCGAGCAGGAAGCGGCGGCACGCCTGCTCACCCTGATCCCGGAGGAGGCGCGTGACTGGTGCCAGCCGACGATTGAAGTCCGCCACGGCAAGGCGTACGTCGAGGTGCTGCGGGTCGCCGCCGAGGCGCAGGCGGACCTGATCGTGATCGGGATGCACGGGCGCAATCCGATTGACCTGGCGATGTTCGGGTCGACGGTCAATCAGGTGGTGCGGCGGGCACGCTGCCCCGTGCTGACCATCAGGACCTGACAGGGTGCACGTCAGCCGGTCCGTTCGCGACGTAGCGCGGCAGTCCGGTCGTCGCGCGGCTCGTGCCGGTGCCGGGCGACACGCAGCGCGGCCTCGAGGTGCTGTGGCTCGGCGCTGCCGTTGAAGGATCCGCCCTCGGTCAGGATGAACCGGGCCGCCACGACGCGGCCCGTCACGAGCCCTTCGGGTCTGATGTCCACGACCTCGCTCGCCACCAGCGTACCGTCGACCCGGCCGAAGACCGTGATGTCGCGCGCGACGATCTCGCCGGCGAGCGTCGCCGCCGGCGCGACGGTGACGGCCCCGCCGTCGCACCAGACCGGGCCATCCACGTGCCCCTCGATCATCAGATCGTCCGCTGCGATGATCTCCCCGCGGATGACGAGCTGCCGGCCGACGACGATCATGGCCATCGATTGTCGCACGACCGGCACCGTGCGCGAAGGAGCGCCGTGCGCGTGGGGTCACGTGCCCGTATGGCCGAAGCCTCCGCTGCCTCGATCCGTTGAGGGCAGATCGTCGGCTTCCGACCACTGCACCCTGACAACCGGCGCGATCACGAGCTGCGCGATGCGCATGCCTGGCGTGATCGTGAACGGCTCAGCGCCGAGATTCACGAGCAGCACGCTGACCTCGCCGCGGTAGTCACTGTCGATGGTACCCGGTGCGTTGAGCACGGTGACGCCGTGACGCGCGGCGAGTCCGGACCGCGGACGGACCTGGCCCTCGAAGCCCTGCGGAATCGCCGTCGCGAACCCGCACGGGATCTGCGCGAAGCGTCCGGGGAGCAGAACGTGAGCCTCGCTCACCGCGGCCGGAAGGTCGAGCCCGGCAGCGCCGCTCGTGACGTGCGCGGGCAGCAGAACGCCGGGTCTCAGACGCCTCAGGGGAATGCGAAGCTCGGTCATGGCGCAGTCTCGATGCCGTTACAGGAGAACCCGGGCGAGCAGCAGAATCGCGAGGTACGCCAGCCAGCCGATGACGACGACGCCGAGCGCCCGCCAGACGCTGGTGAAGTCGAGCGCCTGCCGCACCGCGACGAGCATCGCGGCCGCCATCCACGCGGACACGGCCATCATCAGGATCCAGCCCACGCCGGGCACGAGCCCGGTCAGGCCGAACAGGCCGGGCGCGGAGGCGAACCCTGTCGTACGCATCAACTGGCCGACGTCGGCCTCGGTCTGCGCCTGCGGCACGAGCCTCGTGCCGATGAGGTAGATGAGGGAGGACCAGGCGACCCAGCCGGCCAGCGCGAATACCGTGCCTGGGACGAACAAGGCGGCCGCCTCGGGGCGCACGGATCCGATGCCCGTGGCCATGCTGGAGAGCACGACCACGATGAGGGCCTGTGGCAGCGCCCCTCGGTCGTGCTCGACGTCCTCATAAGCGGCGGCGTCGAGCCTCAGGGCGCCGCCGACGCGCGCCAAGAACGCGTGCGCTCCAGGTCCGTTGGTCAGAGCGCCGCGGCCGCGAGACATGCCCATCCGACGAGAAAGGCCAGTCCACCGAGCGGCGTCACCGCGCCGAGCACGGTGGCGCCCGTCGTGGCGAGGGCGTAGAGGCTGCCCGAAAAGAGGACGATGCCCGACGCGAAGGACCAGCCTGCGGCTGTCAGCAGGCGGCTTTCCGTGCGGTCGGCCATCGCGGCCACGAGGAGGATGGCGAGCGTGTGGTACATCTGATATCGGACGCCGGTTTCGAAGACCCCCAGCATTTCGGGCGGGAGGCGGCCGCGCAGGCCGTGGGCGCCGAAGGCGCCGAGCGCGACGCCCACCGCACCCGACAGCGCGCCTATCAGGAGAAGCGTCCGATCCACGGCGTCATCATATATTGAAGGCGCGGGTGCCGGGTCCGGTGCTAGAGTGAGGGCATGCATGCCTCGAGCACCTGGCGGAGTCTGTCGATCGCGTCTGCCGTCCTGATCGGAATGATCGTGGCGGCCGGCGTGTCCTTCGAGGCGCAGGAGCCGCTGCCGGCGCTGACGGTGTACAAATCGCCCGCCTGCGGCTGCTGCGTGAAGTGGATCGACTACATGCGCGCGCGCGGCTTCTCGGTGAAGACCGTGGACGTCGAGAGCATCGCCGAGGTCAAGCGCACCTGGGGTGTGCCGACCAACCTCTCGGCGTGCCATACGACGATTGCCGGCAGCTACGTCATCGAAGGTCATGTCCCTGCGGACGTCGTGACGCGGTTCCTGCGTGAACGGCCGCCGGTCGCCGGGATCGCCGTGCCGGGCATGCCGCTCGGGTCGCCAGGCATGGAGCAGCCGACCGGCCGTGTGGAGCCCTATGCCGTCATGAGCTTCGACCGCACGGGCCGGACCGCGGTGTACGACCACCGCTAGGCACGCGGATCGATCGGTCCGCGCCACGCGTGCGCGCCGTTCCGTCGGGGACAGCCGATGGCCCGACCAATCGTCCTGGTCCATGGATACAGCGACAGGGGCGAGCGCTTCGAGTCGTGGCGCCGGCGGCTCGAGGCCGACGGGCGGCCGACGTCGGCCATCAACGTCGGCAACTACGTCTCCCTCACGAACGAGATCACGATCAAGGACATCGCCGAGGGATTCGACCGCGCCCTTCGGGCGGACGCGGATCTCGGCAGCGACGAGCCCTTCGATGCGATCGTGCATTCGACCGGAATGCTCGTCGTGCGCGAGTGGGTGACGAGCCATGACGCGCGCAGCCGCCGTCTCAAGCACCTCATCGGGCTCGCCCCGGCGACTTTCGGCAGCCCGATGGCTCACAAGGGACGAAGCTGGCTCGGCGCCATCTTCAAGGGCGCCAGGCAGCCCGGTCCGGACTTCCTCGAAGCCGGCGATCACATCCTCGCCGCGCTCGAGCTGGGCAGCGCCTACACGTGGGCGCTCGCGCATCGTGACTTCCTGGCCGATCGTGCCGTGTACGGCGCGACCGCACGCACACCCTACCCGTTCATCTTCATCGGCCTGAAGGACTACGGCTGGCTGCGGCGTTCGGTGACCGCACCCGGCACCGACGGCACCGTGCGATGGGCGGGCGCGGGCTTCAACACCCGGAAGGTCGTGGCCGACCTCACGCTGGACCCGTCCACGCCGGAGGGTGGGGGGCGCGTGCGGATCCATCCGTGGCGGAACGCGCACGTACCTCTTGTCTTCCTGCCGGACCTCAATCACACGACCATCCTGCAGAAACCGACCGACACGCTCGTCGACATGGTGCTCGAGGCGCTGCGCGTGTCGTCGGGGCCGGCCTACGACGCCTGGCGGCGGCGATGGACGGCCGGCAACCGGTCGGCGGTCGAACGGCGCCGGGCGGCACCCTGGCAGCAGTTCGTTATCCATGCCGTGGACGAGCGCGGAGATGGCGTCGACGACTTCTTCGTCGAAATCGGCGAAGTGCGGGGATCGCGGTTCCAGCCGCTCCGGTTCGACCTCGACGTCCACCCGTACAAGGACGACCCGAGTTACCGCTGCTTCCACGTGAACCTGGACACACTCGGAGCGACGCGCGGACGACGGCTGGCCTTGCGCGTGATCGCGCGCTCGGGTACCGATCTCGTCGGTTATCAGGGCTTCGCCCCGGCGGGCGTACCGGCCTCCGGGCCCGGGGATCGCGCGAAGTGGGACGCGGTGGTTGCGTTCGACGCGGTGATGGGCGACGGGGATGTCCGCTTCTTCTCGCCCTACACGACCACGCTCGTCGAGATCCGGCTGAATCGCGAGCCCCTGCCGCTGACCGGCATCAACCGGGTGTTCTGGTTCACGCCGCGCGTGTCATGAGACGCTGACGTCGTGCAGTTCCTCGGCCGTGTGGTGCAGGTACCGCTCGAACCGGTTCGCGGCATCCACGGCAATCATGCGCGGGGTGACGGGCTCGTCGGTAAGGCAGAAGGCGACGATGATCACCTTGTCGCCAGGCTGGAAGTGCCGCGCTGCCGCCCCGTTCACGACCACCTGCCCCGAGCCCTCCGGTAGCGCGATCGCGTACGTCTCGATCCGCTGCCCGTTGTTGACGTTCCAGACCGCCACCTGCTCTCCGGGGATGATGTCAGTCATCCGCATGAGGCCGCCGTCGATCCCGATGCTGCCGATGTAGTGCAGGTCGGCCCCGGTGACCGTCGCCTGATGGATCTTCGACCGGCACATGGTGCGCAGCTTCATATCGTCTACTTTACCGCGACCGTGGGATCTCCTGAAACCGGTGTCCTCCCGTCCCGTCCCGGGGTGGCGGCGGGGGTCTGCGGTAGGATCGTCGAAGGCGGATGTTCCAGCGTGTGAACCTCATCGGGCGGGGGCGGGTCGGCTCCGCCGTGGCTGACCGCCTCCGGGAGCGCGGCGTGCCGGTCACGGAGCACGGAGGCGACCTGGTGCTCCTGTGTGTGCCCGACCGCGCCATTCGCGAAGTGGCCGCCGGGATCCGGCCGGGCCCGTGGGTGGCCCATGTCAGCGGCGCGACCGCCCTTGCCGCCCTCGCGCCGCACGTCCGCCGCTTCAGCCTGCATCCGCTCCAGACATTTGCCAGAGAGGGCGGAGCGGCTCAGTTCGACGGAGCCTGGGCGGCCCTGAGCGGCGAGACCGCGGACGCCATGGCCTGCGGACGCCGCCTCGCGGATGTCCTCGGGCTGCGCGCCTTCGAGCTACGCGACGACGCGCGCGTGCTGTACCACGCGGGCGCCTCGGTCGCTTCGAACTTTCTGGTCACGCTCTACCGCGCGGCGGCGCGGCTGCTCGACCAGGCCGGCGCGCCTCCCGAGGCGCTCATTCCGCTGATGCGCCGCACCATCGACAACGGCTTCGACCTCACAGGTCCGATCGCGCGTGGCGATTGGGACGTCGTGGAGGCGCACCTCCACGCCATCAGGACCCATGCGCCGGATCTCGAGGCCATGTACCGCGCGCTGGCCGAGGCGACGCGGCGATGACGATCCTCAGGACGATCACGGAGGCTCGACGCGCGCTCGATCCGATCCGGCCGCGTGCGACGATCGGGCTCGTGCCGACCATGGGCGCGCTGCACGACGGTCACACGGCCCTGTTTCGCGCGGCCCGTCGCGTGTGCAGTCCGGTCGTGGCGACGATCTTCGTCAATCCCCCCCAGTTCGGCGACCCGGCCGATCTCGCGGCGTATCCACGCGAGGAGTCGCGGGACGCTGCGACGGTTGCGGAGGCGGGAGTCGACTACCTGTTCACGCCGTCGGCGGCGGAGATGTACCCGCGGGGGTACGACACGTGGATCGACATCGGCGGCGTGGCGCTCGGATTCGAGGGCGCCAGCCGGCCCGGCCACTTCCGCGGGGTGGCCACGGTCTGCCTCAAGCTCTTCTCGATCGTCCAGCCGCGCATCGCGTTCTTCGGGCAGAAGGATGCGCAGCAGGTCGCGGTCGTCCGGCAGCTCGTGCGCGACATGAACCTGCCGATCGAGCTTCGCGTGGTGCCGACGGTGCGCGATCGCGACGGCCTCGCGCTGTCGTCGAGGAATGCCCGGCTCTCGCGCGACGAGCGGCTGCAGGCGCTCGCGCTCCCGCGCGCGCTCGAAGCGGGCCTTGCCGCCCGCCGCGCGGGCCGCGATCCGGTGGCTGCTGCCAGGCAGGAACTGAAATCGGTCGACATTGACTATGTGGCCGAGGCCGATCTCGACGGGCGGCCGACGCTTGTCGTTGCCGCGCGCGTCGGACGGACGCGGCTCATCGACAACGTTCCGCTCGACGAACCGGATGACGGACCGGGGATCTGAGAGGAAGGACCGCATCATGACCAGCCGCCCGCTGCCCGGGACCGACTCGGCGCTTCGCAAGATCCCGGTGACCGACTTCGGCGCCATGAAGCGCCGTGGCGAGAAGATCGTCGTGGTCACGGCGTACGACGCCCCGAGCGGCCGCCTGGCCGACGCCGCGGGCGTCGAGTGCGTGCTCGTCGGCGATTCGGCCGCGATGACCGTGCTCGGTCACGACTCCACGCTCCCGGTCACCGTCGACGAGATGCTGCTGCTCACCCGCGCCGTCGCCCGCGCGACGAAGCGCGCCGTCGTCGTCACCGACATGCCGTTCGGGTCGTTCCAGGTGTCGGACGAGGCGACGGTGGAGCACGCCGTCCGCCTGATCAAGGAAGGGGGCGCCGACGCCGTGAAGATCGAGGGCGCCGGGGCGATGCTCGCCCGGGTCGAGGCGCTCGCCAGGGCGGGCATTCCCGTGATGGGGCACGTGGGCCTCACGCCCCAGTCGGCGACCACGCTCGGGGGATACAAGGCGCAGGGCCGCACGGCTCTCACCGCCCGGCAGGTGTACGACGATGCCCTTGCCCTCGAACGCGCCGGATGTTTCGCGGTCGTGCTCGAAGCCATCCCGGCACCCGTGGCTGCGCGCGTGACCGCGCGGCTCGCCATCCCGACCATCGGCATCGGAGCGGGAGGCGCCTGCGACGGCCAGGTCCTCGTCTGGCACGATCTGCTCGGTCTTTCGCCCGGTCATGTCCCGCGCTTCGTCAAGCAGTACGCACGGCTCGCCGACGCGATCGGTCTGGCCCTCGAAGCCTATGCCGCCGAGGTCCGGACGGCCGCGTTTCCGGAAGACAGGCACACCTATGCGATGCCCGCCGAGGAACTGGATCGCTTCGAGCGTGACCTGGACCGCTGACCCGGAACGCCTACGCGAACGTGGACAGTTCGATGGACAGGATGCCTTCGCACTGGGGGCACGCGATCGCCCGCCCGCCACGCGGCAGCGTGGAGGTGAAGGCGACCTGCGTGCGTGTCATCCGCAGGACGCGCACGGTGCGCAGGGGTTCCCGGCAGTGCGGACAGCGAGCCGCCCTCTCGAGGCTGTAGAGCGCCGTGGACTGCCAGTTGGGCGGGATTTCGCCGTCCGTGCCGGACAGGTCGTAGACGATCTCGCCCGCCGGCGCCTCGGTCTGGCACAGCGGGCAGCGGCGGAGGCCCTGCGGGATCTCGTTGGCACAGAGCGAACAGGTCGCCATTCGCTCCTTCTTATCGGCTGAGGCGGCCGTCGGCGGTAGCGCGGGAGAGCCGGGGCCTGCCGCCCGCCGGCTAGGGGATGAACGTGAACCTGGCCTGCCCGGAGACCGCCGTCGTCCAGCCGAGGATCGACGCGCCGTTGGGCCGGGTGCGGGCCGCGACCCTGACGTAGTACTCGCGGCGGGGGTCGAGCCTGGAGGTATGGACGAGCGGTACGCGGGTCAGTTCGGTGAGCCATGTACGGACCACCGCTTCGTCATCGGTCACGAGAGCATCGACGACCCGCCCGTCGATCGTCCGGGAGAGCAGGTGGCGCCGCGTCAGGTTGTCGTACTGGTCGCTCGCGCTGACGACCGCCGTGGCGACTGTCCGGTCGACCCACGCCGGGACCACCATACGCAGCTCCACATCGTAGGTGAACGTCGTCCGCAGGCCGCTGCCGATGGCTTCGCGCACCTGCTCGTTGAAGACGTCGGAGAGCTGGAACGAGACAACGACCTGGTCGTCGCGGACGATGGGGACGATGCGCAGGCTCTCGGCTGCACCGATCAGGGTGCCGACGCTCATGAGCACGATCACCAACCCGTTGCGGACCCTGCGGTTCATCGTGTCCCCCGTCTCAGTACCGTAAGGCGAGCGCCATGCTCGCGCGCCAGAATGAAAGCTGCTCGGGGCCGAAGCTGAGCCCCTGCCTCCGATCCTTCCCGGCGACGCTCCAGAAGCGCCGGACGTCCCAGTTGAGCCCGACGCGATCGGTCAGGAACCCCGTGACACCGCCGCCGATGTCGAGCGCCGTGACGGTCGACGCCGCGGGCAGTTCGCCCTGATCGTCGATGCGGACGCGCATCGCGCCGGCTCCGCCAACGAAGTAGGGCCGCAGCGTGTACTCGCTCAGCCGCCGCGGCAGCGCCAGGACCAGGTTGCCCGTGAACGTCGTCACCCGGCTCTTCTGCACGAGGTTCCGGTCGCCGGTCTGAAAGAAACCCGGCATGTGACCCACATCGGCCTCGATGCCGACGACCTCGCCCAGCCAGACGCCACTCGCGCCGACCGCGGGATTCCAGGTCCCGGCGGCTTGCTCGAAATCCACGAACGTTGTGCTCCCGCCCCACGTCAGCCCGAGAAACGGCCTGACGTGCCACTCGGCCCCGACCGGCGCCGGGACGAGCAGCAGCAGGACGAAGGACAACGCGCGCAGCCGCATGAGCGATTCGAGGTCCCTCTGTCACCGTACCAGCAACCCCAGGAACAGCCGGCCGAAAGGTGACGCCATCAGGTTGCCCTCTTCAAGGGCGAACGGCCTGACCAGTCCGCTGCTGTTGGCCAGCAGCACGAGCGTGAGCCCGCGGCCGGGCACCGTCACCGTCAGCGATGAAGAGGCGTCATCGGTGACGCCGAACTGCCAGACGATCGGCTCGCCGTTGTACACCTGGACGAACCAGCCCAGCCCGTGCGGAAGGGGAACGCCCCCGCGCCCCGCGGCCGCCTGCCATGCGCCCGCCAGCGTCGCGGGCGTGAGGAGATCGCCGCGCTTGAGCGCCAGATCGAACCTCGCGAAGTCGCGCACCGTCGTGATCAGCCCGCTCGCCGCGGTCAGCGTAGTGACCGGGGAGGTGGAACGGGTCACGCGCTTCTGTGCGTTCACGGCGTAGGGGATCGCCAGCCGCGTCAGCGTCCGCGCGTAGCGTTCGGCCTGCGATGGCGACGGAATCCCCTCTGCCGGACGAACCAGCCACACGACGTCGGGCCCCGGCACGGAATCGAACATGCCGAACAGGTCGAAGAAGTTCGACAGGGTTTCGCGGAACGAGTCGCCCCTGCACGCGCGCCGGATCAAGGGGGGCAGCAGATCGAGTCGCTCTGGCTGGAAACGGTAGGCCAGGTCGGCTGGATCTCCCGACGTGTGACTCAGCAGTTCCCTGATGGTCGCGTCTTCGCCAGCGGCGTCCGGGTTGAGCTGGCCAACGGGCGTGTCGAGCGAGAAGAGGCCGCGCTCGACACAATCGAGGACGAGCGTCGTCGTCAAGAGCGCGGTCAGGCCGTCAAGGTGGAACGGCGTATCGGGTGTCGTGAGGATGCCCCCCTCGACGTCGCTGTACCCGAACGCGTCTTCCCAGATGATCTCGTCCCTGCCCACGAGCGCCGCCGACAACCCCGGGATCCCGGCCTGAAGGCGCAGGGATTCCAGATAGTCTCTGAACAGACTCAGGATGGGCTCATTCGCCCGCACTGGCGCCACGACCAGGAGGGCGGCAGCCGCGACAAACGGAAGAGCTCGACGCATCGGAGACAGAACGGCCAGACTGCCCGGAATGATAGCGCTTTTCGCGGCGGATTGGTACCTTCGAGACTGTTTTCGGTCGGAAACTCGCTCAACTGGAGGGCGAATCGATGAACGTGCCGGCCTGGAGGTCGCGGTAGGCCCGCCTCAGTTCCTCCTGCGTGTTCATGACGATCGGCCCGTACCACGCGACGGGTTCCGCGATCGGCCGGCCCGATACGAGGAGAAACCTGATGCCGCGATTGCCGGCCTGGACCGTCACGTCGTCGCCGCGGTCGAACACGATGAGCGAGCGGTTGCCCGCCTCGTCCGGCGCGACCGGTTCGAGGCCGGCCACGCGCTCCGTTCTCACCGGCCGCGGCGCGGAGGCGTCCCTGAACGTGCCCGATCCGGAGAAGACGTACGCAAACGCGTTGCGGACGGTCTCGACCGGGAGGACCTTCCTCCGGCCCGGCGGCACGGTGACGTCCAGATAGCGCGGGTCCGCCGCGATGCCTTCCACGGGGCCGGACACGCCCCAGAACCGACCGCAGACGACCCGCACGCTCGTCCCGTCGTCGTCGGTCACTTGCGGGATGTCGCCCGACGAGATGTCCTGGTAGCGCGGCGCCGTCATCTTGAGCGATGACGGCAGGTTCGCCCAGAGCTGAAAGCCGTGCATCCGCCCCTGTCGATCGCCGCGGGGCATCTCCTGGTGGAGGATGCCGCGGCCGGCGGTCATCCACTGGACGTCTCCGGCGCCCAGGGTCCCGCGGTTCCCGAGGCTGTCACCATGGTCGACCTCGCCGGCGAGGACGTACGTGATGGTTTCGATGCCCCGGTGCGGGTGCCAGGGAAAGCCCGCGAGATAGTCCTCGGGCCGATCGTTTCTGAAGTCGTCGAAGAGCAGGAACGGATCGAACTCCGTGGTGTCGCCGAAGCCGAAGGCGCGATGGAGCCGCACTCCTGCGCCTTCCACCGCGGGTCGCGACGAGACGATGCGCCTGACTGGACGAATGGACATGATCGCCTCCCTCCGTTACGAGCCGTTACGAGGGCGAGACCGTTCTGAACCGCGAGATCACCCACGCCGCGTAGGCGAGGTAGAGGACGCTGATGGCCGCCAGGGGATAGAGGAGCATCGGGAAGGAGGTGAACAGTGCCTCGGCGAAGTACGCCTGGAGGAAGCAGAGCGGAGCCATCCCGAGCAGCGTCCCGAGCATCACGCGCCAGGTCGACACTGACGTCAGCCCCGCGGCGTAGGACACGAGATCGGCCGAGGTGAGCGGGTTGACGCGCAGCAGGACGATCACCCAGAGGGCGTTCCGTGTGAGGATCGCGTCGTACCTGGACAGTTGGTCGGCAGGGAAGAAGCGCTCCACGTACGGGCGGCCGAACGAACGCGCGATGAGGCAGCAAAGACCTGCTCCGATCGTGTTGCCGATGAGGGAGGTGACCCCGCCCACTATCCAGCCAAAGATGAGGCCGCCTGGCAGGTAGAGCATCGTTCCCGGGATGGGAGCGATCACCACTTCCATGACGACGATTGCGACGTATACGAGCGGGGCGACGGGGCCCCACTGATCGAAGTACGCCTGAAGGAGGCGCACCTTCTCGGGTCCGTCGAGATCCGGCGAGGCGGTGATCGCGACGAAGCCTCCGCCGGCGTAGGACCACAGCCCCGCGCCGAGGACGACGGCGAGGATGAGGCCTGAGAGCCAACGCCCGCGACGGGTCACGTTCGGGATACTAGTTCGTCCCGGCGTCGTGATCGGTGACAAAACGCAGCAGTTCGGCGTTGTCCGGGAAGTCGACGGCCAGTCCCCGGGCGATGCCGGCCGCGCCGTTCAGGTCGTCCTCGCGCACGAGCATCTCCCACAGCGCGAATCGGGCTTCGACCCGCGCGTAGAAGTCGCCGTCGGCGACTTCTACGGCTCTTCGCACGGCGGCGAGCGCGCGCGCGCGGCTGCCGCCGCCGAAGAGCCACTTGGTGCCCCAGGGCATGCGGGTATCCACGATGTAGTCGATCCAGGCGCGGGCGACGAGGGCCCGGATGTGCTCGGGTTGAGCCGCGAGTACGGTGTCGAGGGACGCCCGCGCCTCGCGGTACTCCTTCCAGCCGGTCCGGCGTCCCAGGGGACCCAGGTGGAGCCACACGTGGTTCAGGTTCAATTTGCCCAGGTAGAAGCGCGTGGCCAGGTCCTCCGGCGCCGCGCGGAGCCGGGATCGAGCCATGGCCTGGGCCGCCGAGATGTCATCGGCGAACGCCTGGAGGAGCGGCTGGCAGGTGGCGCAGGCGTCCACCTTCTGGACACGCCGCTTGTCGTCTCCGAGGAGCCGTTTCAACTGGAAGAGGATGGCCGAGGTGCGGAGTTCGTACGCGGCAAGGTCCTCGGGCTCGGCGGATCGCTGCTCGAGGGCGAAGGCCGAGGCCTCCTCGTAGCGGGCGTTGTAGAACGCGTCCTGGGCAAGGGCGAGCAACTCCGTCGGGTCACCATCGAGGGCCGGCTGCGCGAGGGCGTGCCCGAGGCCGGGAGCGGCGGCCCAGAGGAGTGCGAACGTCAGGAGCGCGGCGCGCCAGGCCATGGGCAGCGTCCGAACGAATTCGGACCCGCAGTCCACGGTACGCGCCCGAGACCACGCCTGTCAACGAATGGGCCTCCGACGGTTCTCTTTACTTCCTACCCATGAAAGGACTAGATTCTGGACGCTTTGGTGGTGCGGTGGCGTTCTGTGAGGAGGAAGCATGATGCGACGTTTCACAAGCTACGTCGTGGTTGGCCTGCTGCTTGGCGCAGGACCAGCCTTCGCGCAGGAAGCGAAGGCCAAGGCAACCACGCCGGAAATCCCGTACGACTCGGTCAGTTTCCTCAAGATGCCGGCCGACGGGTCGGTCTACATGGGGGAAGGGATCGGGGTCGCGACGAGTTCGAAGGGCCAGGTCTACGTCATCACCCGGAGTGGTGAGTCACGGGTCTTCGAGTTCGATCCACAGGGGAACTTCGTGAAGGAGTTCGGCAAGGAGAGCTACGGCTACGGGTTCGCCCACGCCGTCCGGGTCGACAAGGACGACAACGTCTGGTCGGTTGATGAAGGGTCGAACGTGATCCTGAAGTACAACCCGGCCGGCAAGCTCCTGATGGTGCTCGGCAAGCGGCCCGATCCGCTCGACCAGATCGTCTCGATGCCCGGCGGGGCCCCGTTCTCGGGCGCCAACCGGCCGTACTCGTTCCACCGGCCGACCGACATTGCGTGGGACCCGCAGGGGAACATCTTCGTGTCCGACGGCTACACCGACGCCCGTATCGTCAAGTACGACGCGAACGGCCGGTTCATCAAGTCGGCGGGGACGCGCGGCAACGGCGATCTGCAGTTCAGTACGCCGCATGGCATCGCCGTTGACCTGCAGGGCAACGTGTACGTCGCGGACCGCGGCAACCGCCGGATCGTCGTGCTCGACAACGATCTGAACCAGAAGACCGTCTACGATCACGTCGGCGCGCCGTGGGGGATCTGCATCTCGCTCGGGTCGCCGCAGTATCTCTACAGCACGAACTCGATTGGCACGGCGGTCGATCAGCCGTCACAGGAGAGGACCGGCGAGATCTACAAGATGACGCTTGACGGGAAGGTCGTTGGCCGGTTCGGCAGCGCGGGGAAGGCGCTCAAGCAGTTTGCCAGCACCCACACCATGGACTGCCGGGATCCGAACGTCGTATACACGGCGGAGATTCAGGGCTGGCGCATTCAGAAGAACACGCTGCGGCCCGAACAGATGCGATCCCCGAGCAACGACTAGGAGACCACCCATGAAGCGTTTTCTTCGTTCCGCAGTAGTGGCGGGGGCGGTCGCCATCGGCGCCACCGTCGTGACCGGGCAAGTCGTTCCTGAACTCGCCTACGACGCCAACGTGGACGTCGTCCAGTTCCCCGTGTACGGCGAGGTCGCGGGCGTCGCGACCGACTCGAGGGGGAACATCTACGCCTACGTCCGCGCGGGCATGCCCACGGCGACCCTTGGGCACGAGCGGACCTTCTATCACGGCCATTCGCGGCTCTTCAAGTTCGACTCGACCGGGAAGTTCATCCGCGAGGTCGCCAACGGCACCTACGCGGCGGACTTCGCGCAGAACGTCCGCGTCGACGCGAAGGACAACGTGTGGATGGTCGATGCCGGGTCGAACATGGTCGTCCAGTACGATTCGGAAGGCCGGTTCGTCCAGGTCTACGGACGGAAGCCGGAGTCGATCCCCGTGCGTCCGGGACCGGGTGTCCCGGCGCGGGCGATCGATCCGCTGCCGATGCCGGCCCCGGTTGCACCGGGAGCGGCCGCCGCGCCGGGGATGCCGGCTGTGCCTCCGGGCACGGGCGTGCGCGGGGACAGCTTCAACCGTCCGACCGACGTGGCCTGGGACAAGGCCGGGAACGCCTACATTGCCGACGGCTTCGGGAACAACAACCGGATCGCCAAGTTCGGCCCCGACGGCAACTTCATCGACTCGTGGGGACGCACCGGATCCAACCCTGGCGAGTTCAACGGGGTGCGCGGGGTCGCCGTCGACGCGGCGGGCAACATCTACGTCGCCGACGCGGGCAACCGGCGCATCCAGGTGTTGAACCCCCAGGGCAAGTACCTGCGGGCGATCACGGGTGTGGGCGCGCCCATGGCGATTTGCCTGACGAACAGCTCCCCGCAGTACCTGTACAGCTCGAACTCGAACGACCCCGAGCGGCTGGACAACGGCGAGATCTACAAGATCGCGCTGAACGGATCCATCGTCGGCCGGTTCGGCCGCGCCGGCAAGATCGCGCGGGAGTTCAGCGTCGTCAACGGGTTGGACTGCCGGAGCGACAACAACCTGCTCGTGGCCGAGATCGGCAACTGGCGGGTGCAGCGGGTCACCGTCAAGCGGTAGGGACGTTCGTCGGTCCCCGCTGCGCGCGGGTTGAGAAGGGGCCGGCCTTCGGGCCGGCCCCTTCCTGTTTGCACGCGTCGTGCGCGGCGCAGCCGCGCGCGGCCTAGCTCCCGTCACGCATGACGCGGCACGACGCCACGTCGAAGGAGACCTCGCCGACGGTCAGGCGCGTCTGGTCGCGTAGCCCGGCCACGAACCGCAGGACACGGTACGCGTCGCCGAACGTACTGGCCAGCCCGAACGACACACGGATCGCTCCCGCGCTCTTGCCTCCCCGATGCTGGATGACGGTGAGAAACCGCGGCAGGGTCAGGTCGGGGGTATCCTCGAGAGCGGCGGTGATGTCGTCCTCGGTCAGGTGCTCCGCGGCTTCGCCCGCACCTGGATTGCAGAAACACCCCGTCCGAAACGAGATCCGCTCGGCTGAGGCCAGTTCTTCGACACGCCGGTAGTCGAGCAGGTGCCCGTCCGGATCGTAGAGGTTGAACGTGACGGCTCCGCCGCGCGTCGCCGTCGTCGCCGGCCCGTAGATGCGCACCATCGGTCTGCCGTTGCCGTGTTCGAGCGCCAGCAACTCCTCGAGCAGCCAGGCCGTCAGGCATCGGACGCGCGTCTGAATCGTCTCGATGCCGACGCGATCGAGCATCTCCAGGCCGAGACTCACGGCCGGAATACTCAGGTAGTTCAGCGTGCCGTCTTCGAAGCCGGCCTCGCCGGGCGCCAGCACCCGGGCCGCGCCCTGCACGGTCGCGAAGGTGATGGTGCCCCCGGCAAACCAGGGTCGGCGGAGGCGCGCGAGCGCGTCTCGCCGCGCGAGGAGACAGCCGACGCCCGTCGGGTACCCGAACATCTTGTAGAACGACAGCGCGACGAACGCGGGCCGGATGGCGCCGAGATCGAGGCGGTTCGTCGGCACGAAGGCGGCCGCGTCGAGCAGCACGTCCCAGCCCCGGTCCTCGGCCTCGCCGACGAGCGCCAGGGCGTGCTTGACGCCCGAGAAGTTCGACTGCGCAGGGAACGCGAACAGGCGATGGTCGTCCGAGTCCTTCGACGTGTCGAGCAGTTCCGTCAGGCGCGCGCGATCGACGGCGAGGTCGGGCGTCGTGAGTGGGGCGTAGTCGACGTCGGCGCCTCTGGCCAGCGCGAACTCGCGGATGCCGTTGACCGAGTTGTGGTTGTCGAACGTCAGCAGGCAGCGGCCGCCCGGCGCGAAGGGGTACGACTCGCCGACGAGCTTGAGCGCCGCGCTGGCATTCAGCGTGAAGATGGCCGTGTAGGTGTCCGGCGAGGCGTTGAAGTAGGTGAGGATGCGCTGCCGGGTCGCCTCGACGAGCCGCGTGGACGCGGCGGAGGAGAGGCTGCCCGAGTGCGGGTTGCCGAAGACCTCGCGGGCGAGAAGATCGGCGTGCGCCCGCACGTGCGATTCCGCGTAGAGCGACGCGCCCGTGTAGTCGGCGTAGACGTGCCGGCCGGCGTCGAGACGCGCGAAATCGGACGCCCGGAGAGCGTCGAGGGCGCTGGTACTGCCGTACTCGGGATATCGCGCGAGGAACCGGGCGAGGGCCTGCTCCATGACCGAAGCCAGGCCCATGATGACACAGCGCGGCGCCCGGCCGGTCCTACCGGAAGACGTAGCCGACGCCCACCTTCAGGTCCGGACTGTCGATCGCGCCGACCTTGAGCTCGGCAAACAGCCCGCCACGATGCGCGGCGCCGACGAGGATGTTGAACCCGCCGTGTGCATCGGTGTCGCGATCGGAATCGACCAGGTTGAGCGCGGGCCCTGCGCCGGCGTACAGATTCCAGGGGCGCGTGGACGGAAAGGCGTACACGAACTCGAAGTTGAAGGCGACCACCGTGAGATCGTCGCCGATGCCGATCTCGACGTTCGGGCGGAAGCGCAGCCGTTCGAGAAGCGGCTCGGTCTCGAGATGGCCGCCGAAGTAGAACTGATCGGGATCGGAGGATGCGCCGACGCGCACGCCGGGATCCTGGGCGGACACCGGTCGGGCGAGCAGTCCGAGGGCCGCGACGAAGACGGCGGCCGACAGCGCTCGAACGAACACGTGCTGCTGTCTCATATGAGAGTCTCCTCTGATACTGAGCATCTGAGTAACTCCTCGGCTGCAAGCGGAATGCCACGGGTGAGAGCCGCGATTCGCATGAGGTTACGACTCGCGACCACGCAGGGTGTACGCGACGTGAACTTCTTACACGGTTTGCTGCCCTCAGCCAATGCGCCGGGGAGCCCAGTGGTGCGACCGATGCGCGCGCACGCGTTGAGGCCGGCGAAAAAGCAGCACGAGCACGACGCCCGCCACGAATCCGCCGACGTGCGCCCAGAACGCCACGCCGCCCGTGGCCTCGGCGCCCATCGTCGTCACGCCGCTCAGGAACTGGATCCCGGCCCAATAAAGCAGCATCACCCACGCCGGGAGGGCCACCGAGGTCAGCATGAATCCGAGCGGCACCAGCGTGAAGACGCGCACCCTCGGGTACAGCACGAGGTAGGCGCCCATCACGCCGCTGATCGCGCCCGACGCGCCCACCATCGGCACGATGGACCCGGGATCGGCTGCGACCTGAAGGAGCGCCGCCGCAACGCCGCACAGCAGGTAGAACACGAGGAACCGGCCCCGCGTCATCGAGTCTTCGATGTTGTTGCCGAAGAGCCACAGGAACCACATGTTGCCCAGCAGGTGCATCCAGGATCCGTGCAGGAACATCGACGTGAAGATGTGCGCGGCCTGTGGGCCCTCGTCGGTGAGGCACACGAGGTTGTCCCCCATCTCGAAACCGGCCCCGACCGGCAGCGACAGCGTCAGTTCTCCGGCAATGAGGCCGAAGTTGCAGACCGACGAGGCGAGCGAGCGTCCGGCCCCGGCGCCCTGAATGAAGAACCATGCGGCGAGATTGGCGGCGATGAGGGCGGCCGTGACGTACGCCGGACGCTCGGTCTGGTTCTCGTCGTGGTAGGGCAGCATTCAGCCATTCTAGCCGGGGCCGGGGACCGGATTTTCCCGGCCGCCGCGACTTGACCCGCGAGCCGCAGTCGGCACAGTGTTAGGGCGGCACGACGAGGAGGTGCCGCCCTCATGCATGCATGCCGCCTTCTGCCCCTTGGCCTCGCCCTCGCGCTCGCGCTGCTGCCGGTGCCCGTCCGGGTGCAGACGACGGCCCCCGCGCAGGAGGACTACAAGCCGACCCCCGGGCAGCCCGGAAAGGACGTCGTCTGGGTGCCCACGCCCGAAGCCCTCGTCGAGAAGATGCTCGACGTGGCGAACGTGACGCCCGCCGACCTCGTCGTGGACCTGGGATCGGGTGACGGTCGGAACGTCATCGCGGCGGCCCGTCGCGGCGCGCGCGCCCGCGGGGTCGAGTACAACCCGGACATGGTGGCGCTGTCCCGGCGTAGCGCCGAACGCCAGGGCGTGTCGGGCTGGGCCGTGTTCGTCGAGGGCGACATGTTCACCGCCGACTTCTCCGACGCGTCGGTACTCGCGCTGTTTCTCCTGCCGGACAATATGATGAAGCTGCGCGAGAAGTTCCTGGCGATGCGGCCCGGATCGCGCATCGTTGCGAACACCTTCGGCATGGAGGGCTGGGAGCCCGACGAGAAACACGTGCTCGGCAGCGAGGACGACTGCGCGAGCTGGTGCACCGCCCTGTTGTGGATTGTGCCGGCGAGAGTTGGGGGCACGTGGCGGCTGCCGGACGGGCAACTCACGCTGTCGCAGGAGTTCCAGAAGGTCTCGGGCGTGCTGTCGACCAGCGGGACGCCGGTGCCGATCACCGAGGGCCGTCTGCGCGGCGCCGAGATCAACTTTACGGCCGGGTCTGCCCGTTACACGGCCCTCGTCAAGGGCAACGCCATGGCCGGCGTCGTCCGAATGAACGAGCGGACGGCCAACTGGACGGCGAGCCGGGCGGCCCAATAGCGCTTATACTGATGGCCGCCCCGACGCCTCAGGTCGCCCCGACCACCGGCTCCGGTGCGTCCGATGCCCGCCTGACGCGGGCACGGCGCCGACAAGACGCGTCGGCGATGGAGGAGTGCGATGGCGACAATGACCGGCAAAATCAAGCGGCTGGTGAGCGACAAGGGGTTCGGGTTCATCGCGGCCGCCGACGGCAGTGAGTACTTCTTTCACCAGTCCGCCTGCACCGCTGTCCCCTTCGACGAACTTCGCGAGGGCCAGTCCGTGACGTTCGAGCGGGGACAGGGTCCGAAGGGGCCGAGGGGCGAGAACGTGAGGCCGGCGTAGTCTCTCCCGCTCGCATCAGCAGCCTCGCGGCCTTCGAGGCGAGCGGCTGTCGCGCGTGAGACGCGGCGGTGGCCGCTCGGCCTCACCACCACGACGCGCGCCGCCCTGCCTCGTATCCTGGCCCCCATGACGCACACTGTCATCGACCCGGCCTTCCTGTCCCTTCCCTTCGAGCCGATCGCCGAGGCCGTCCTCGATCGCGTGCGCCGATCCGGCGCCACGTACGCCGACTTCCGCTTCGAGCGGCTGCGCCGCCAGACGATTGTGGCCAGGGACCACGAGCTGCAGACTTCAGATCACGAGGAGTCGGTCGGATTCAGCGTGCGCGTCGTCTGCGACGGCGCGTGGGGATTCTCGGCGGGCGTCGATCTGACACCCGCGGGCGCGGCGCACGTCGCGATGCGGGCCGTCGACGTCGCCCGCCGGCTGGCGCCGCTCACGACGGAGCCGGTCGTGCTCGCCGACGAGCCGGCGTACGTGGATACGTTCATCTCCGCGTACGAGATCGATCCGTTTTCCGTTCCCGACGAGGAGAAGATCGCGTTCCTGCTCGGACTGAACGAACGCGTATTGCTGTCAGGGCTCGTCGACCACGCGACGTCGGACGTGCAGCTCGTGTCGGAGCAGAAGTTCTTTGCGTCCCTCGCGGGCTCCCGCATCATTCAGCAGCGCGTGCGCGTCCGGGGCGATCTCACGGCCGTGCGGATCGACAAGTCGACCGGCGCCTTCGAGACGATGGGCATCGCCGTGCCGCCCGCCGGCCGGGGCTGGGAGTACTTCGCGAGCCGCGACGAGTTCCTCCGGCGTGCGAACGAGATGCCGGCGCTCCTCGAGGAGAAGCTGGCGTCACCCTCGGTGGAACCCGGACGCTACGACCTCGTCATCGATCCGACGAATCTCTGGCTGACGATCCACGAGTCGATCGGACATCCCACGGAGCTCGACCGCGTGCTCGGGTACGAAGCCAACTACGCCGGCACGTCGTTTGCGACGCTCGACAAGCTGCGCACCCTGCAGTTCGGGTCGCCGCTCATGAACGTCACGGGCGACCGCCAGGTCGCCCACGGATTGGCGACCGTCGGGTACGACGACGAGGGTGTGGCGGCGCAGACCTGGGACATCGTGCGCGACGGGGTGCTCGTCGGCTACCAGCTCGATCGCCAGATGGCCCGCAAGCTGGGTTTCGGCCGCTCGAACGGCTGTGCCTTCGCCGACGCGCCCGAGCACGTGCCGCTGCAGCGGATGCCCAACGTGTCGCTCCTGCCGAGCCCGCACGACGTCACGCTCGACGACCTGATCGGCAGCGTAGACGATGGTCTGTACATCGTCGGCGACAAGAGCTGGTCAATCGACATGCAGCGCTACAACTTCCAGTTCACCGGGCAGAGGTTCTTCCGGATCAGGCGCGGCCGTCTGGCCGGCCAGGTGAAGGACGTCGCCTACCAGTCGCGCACCACGGACTTCTGGAACGCGCTGGCGATGGTCGGCGGCGCCTCGACCTACGTGCTCGGCGGCGCGTTCAACTGCGGCAAGGGACAGCCCGGGCAGATCGCTCCGGTGACGCACGGCTGTCCGGCGGCCCTCTTCCGACAGATCAGCGTCCTCAACACGGCGCAGGAGGGGCACTGATCGAGATTCAGAGCGCCATCGATCGCCTGCTCGCGCTGTCGGCCGCCGATGCCTGCATCGTGATCGCGCGATGCCGGTCGGTGGTGAACGTACGCTGGGCGCACAACACCGTGACCACCAATGGGGTCGCGGACGAGGTCTCGCTCTCCGTGCTGTCGATCGTCGGGCATCGCGTGGGCGTCGTCACGCGCACGCGTTTCCCCGCCGATCGCCTCGAGCTGATCGTCCGCGAGTCGGAGGCGGCTTGCGCGCACCGGCCGGCCGCGCCGGACTACATGCCGCTGCTCGAGGATGAGGGCGTTCCGGCGGACTGGGATGCGCCTGCCGCGACGGCCGAGGTCGACGCCTTCGATGCGTTCGCGCCGAAGGTCGAGCGGCTGCTCAAGCAGGCCCGGGCCGGCGGCGTCCGGACGTTCGGCTACGCAGAGGCGTGCGCGTCGACCGTCTGGCTGGCGACGTCGAGCGGGCTGCGCCGTCGTCACGCGGACGCCATCGGGCGTGTCTCGGTCACCGCGAAGACACCCGACCTCGCGCGGTCGTCCTGGGCCGGGCAGTCGACGGGCGATTTCTCGGACGTCGATCCTGCGCACCTTCTCGACCGTCTCGAGCAGCGGCTGGCCTGGGGCGCCCGGTACACCGCCCTTCAGGCGGGGCACTACGAGGTTATTCTCGAGCCGTCCTGCACGGCCGACCTCGCGGTCGCCGCGCAGGCGTTCATGGTCCGGAGAGACGCCGACGAAGGCCGCAGCCCGTTCTCGGCGCCGCACGGCGGCACGTGCATCGGCGAACGGCTGTTTGGCCGGATCTCGATCGCGTCGGACCCGGAGGAGCCGGGGATTGCGACCGCGCCGTTCCAGGTGTGTGGCACCTCGGACGAGGCCGTGTCGGTCTTCGACAACGGCATGCCCGTGCTCAGGACCGAATGGGTACACGAGGGGACCTTGCGATCGCTCGTGACGCCGCGATATTGGGCCCACAAGACAGGGCAGGGCGTCCCGGTTCCCGGCGCCGGCAACCTGATCGTGGCCGGCGACGGCCCGACGCTCGAGAGGATGATTGCCGACACCGGGCGCGCGCTGCTCGTCACGAGCCTGTGGTACATCCGGACCGTGGATCCGCAGACGGCGCTCGTGACGGGCCTGACCAGGGACGGTGTGTTCCTCGTCGAAGACGGGCAGGTTCGCGGCGCCGTCAACAACTTCCGGTGGAACATGAGCCCGGTGACCGCCTTCGCGCAGGCCATCGAGATCGGCCGGAGCCAGCTCGCGCTGCCGCGCGTGCACGACGACTTCCCGAGGGCCAAGGCGCCGCCGCTCCGGATCGAGCGGTTTCATATGAGCTCGGTAAGCGAGGCCAGTTGACCCTGGCGTGATGAACGATGCGTCTTTCGTCGGCGCTCGTGCGGAGGGCCGTCGGCCGCGGATGGCGCAAGCGGTGTCCACACTGCGGCCGGGGCCGCCTGTTCGAGGGATGGGTCCGGCACCTCGGATCGTGCGCGGTCTGTGGCCTGGTGTACGAGCGGAATCCCGGCGACACGTGGGCCTTCACCATCCTGTTCGATCGGCTGCCGCTCGGGCTCATGGTGGCCCTGGTGTACTTCGGCATCTTCCGGGCCAGCGCGCTGCTCGGGGTTGTCGCATTCGTCGTCCTCGGGGCCGCCTTCATCATCAGTACGCCGAACCGGTGGGGCGTTGGGATCGCCCTGCACTATGTGTCGCGCGTGGTCTGGCCGGACCCGGTGGATCCGCTGCCTTCGACGCCGGCCCGATCCGACGAGGACGCGATCGCGTGAGGATCCGGCCGGAGGCGCCATGGCCTGGAGCGACTCGCCAATGCGGATGACGGTCTGCCGGTCCGCGGTGTTCGCGCTGCTCGCGCAGGGTCCGGCTGTCTTCGCCCAGGACCCCGCCGAGGGCCCGGAACGGAAAGTCGCTCGAGCCGTGGCCGTTGGGGAGGGGACGATCCGCCTCGATGGCCGCCTGGACGACGAGCCGTGGCTCAGGGCGCCTCCAATCACCGACTTCACGCAGAAGGAGCCGGTCGAGGGCGACGCGCCGGTCGACCGGATGGAAGTGCGCTTCGTGTACGACGGCCATGCGCTGTATGTCGGGGCTCGCATGTTCACGAGCGCGTCGAATGCAGTTCAGGCGCCGCTCGGGCGGCGCGACAACGGCGACCAATCCGAGCACATCCACGTCTGGCTCGACACCTATCTCGACCGCCGCAGCGCGGCCATGTTCGGCGTCACGGCATCCGGCGTGCGCCTCGATCGGTTTCACGCCACGGACAACGAGGCGAGCTTCGACACCGGGTTCGACCCGGTCTGGGAAGCGCAGACGAGCGTCGAGGACGGCGCCTGGACCGCTGAGCTCTGGATTCCGTACTCGCAGCTGCGGTTCACGCCCCGGGCGGATCAGACGTGGGGCGTGAACGTGCGCCGTTTCCGGCCCACGATCGACGAGGAGAGCTACTGGGTGCTCGTGCCACGCACCGAGCGGGTGTTCATTTCCCGCTTCGGCGATCTCCGCGGGATCACCGGTGTTCGGCCGTCCCGGCGCATCGAGCTGCTCCCCTACGTCGCCGGGGCGTCGACGTTCACCGGGGACGAAGATCCCGGCAATCCGTTCGAGGACGGTACGACCGCCGCGAGCCGGTTCGGGGTGGACGCGAAGATGGGCCTCGGGCCGAACCTGACGCTCGAAGCGACCATGAATCCGGATTTCGGGCAGGTCGAGGCCGATCCGGCGGAGGTCAACCTGACGGCTTTCGAGACGCGGTTTCCGGAGCGGCGACCCTTCTTCCTCGAAGGGGCGACGCTCCTCAACGTCGGGCATCCAAATCTCTACTATTCCCGACGCATCGGGGCGAGACCCATAGGGACGGCACCCGGCGACTTTGTCGACTACCCGGCCGACAGCACCATCGTGGCGGCAGCCAAGCTCACCGGGAGGCTGCAGTCCCGGACCTCGATTGCCGTGCTGTCGGCGGTCACGGGGGAGGAAGCGGCGCGGACCGCCACGGCTGGAAGCCCGGTCGTGCGGGACGTCCGCGTGGCGCCGACCGCGTACTACAACGTCGGGCGCGTCCGGCAGGAGTTCGGATCGCTCGGCTCGAGCGTGGGGTTCTTCGTGAGTGCCGTCCACCGCGACCTGGCGGCGGGCGAGCCGCTCGCGTCCCTGCTGACGCGCAACGCCCTTGCCGCGGCCGGAGACGCGCAGCTTCGCTTCAAGGACGGGGAGTACGAGATGCGGCTGATCGCCGGGGGGTCGCACGTCGGCGGCGATGCCGGGGCGATCGAGCGTATCCAGCGGTCCAGCACTCACTACGCGCAGCGGCCGGACCGTGTCTATGCGCGGCTGGACCCGACGCTGACGTCGCTCAACGGCTGGACGCTCTACGCCAACGTCGACCGCACGGGCGGACGGCACTGGCTGTTTGGCGGCAGCATCAAGGCGGACGCGGAGAACTTCGAGACCAACGACCTCGCGAACCTGAACGGCGCGGACGGCCTGCTGATCAACACCAACGTGCGATACCGCGAGACGGAGCCGAGTCGCCTGCTGAGGAACTATACGATCGCAGTCAACCACCAGAACGACTCGACGCTGCGCGGTCTGCGGCAGGTGGGGTACGTCCGCCCGTCGGTCACGGTGACGTGGGCCAACTTCTGGACTTCGTCCGTGCAGGTGTCGCGGAACCTTGCCACGACGAGCGTCTCCCTGACCCGCGGGGGGCCGACAATGATGGGCCCGCCGGGGTGGACGACGGTCGTGAACCTGGGCAACCGGCCGACGTCGAACACGCGCTGGTCCGGGAGCCTGACCGTTTCGACCAACGAGGATGGCGGCGAACGCCAGCGATACGGCGCGAGCCTGTCGCTGCGCCCGGGCCCCCGCTGGCAGTTCTCGGCGACCCCGTACTACGAGACCCTGACCGAGGCGCAGCAGTACGTGGCGACCGTCGCCGGCGGGCGCGACGAGACGTACGGAAACCGCTATGTCTTCGCGTTCATCGACCGCACGACCACGGCCACCGAGTTCCGGCTCGGGTTCACGGTGAGGCCCGACCTGAACCTCGATGTGTACGCCGAGCCCTTCGCAGCGTCGGGCCGCTACTACGACTTCGGCGAACTGCTCGCGCCGGGCACCCGCGCCAGGCGGACGTACGGGCTCGCCCCGGACACGGCCATCGCCACGGACCCGGATGGAAGACGTGCGGTTACCGTCGACGGCCAGATGTTCTCGCTGCCCACGCGCGACTTCAACACGCTGTCGATGCGCAGCAATGTCGTCTTGCGATGGGAGTGGCGTCCCGGCAGTACTCTGTATGTCGTCTGGCAGCAGGATCGATCGGAAACCGAGGTGGTGCCGACCCGCGTTAACGTCGGCGACATGTTTCGCTCGCTGACCGCTCCCGGCCGGAACGCCTTCGTGGTCAAAACCACGTTGTGGATACCAATCCGCTAGCCTGGGCGCGGCGCGCCGGCGCCTGTCGATGGCGGTGATGGGTGATCATGGGATGAGTCCCCCCGCAGTCAGAAGCCATCGTGACCAGGCCTGCCCGTCGCGGCGGTCTCAGGCGGGCCAGGCAATCCGTTGGCGTTCGACGTTCGGGCGAGACGCGTGCGTCGCCATCTGGCGCACCATCCTGGCCCTCGGCGCCCTCGCGTCAGGGCCTGACGCCGCGCACGGGCAGGGCGGTGAGCCCGCGGAGGGACCTCGATCGGTGGCGGTCCTCCGGCTCGCACCTGGCGATGACGTCACGCTCGACGGCGTGCTGGATGAAGCGGTCTGGGGGCGAGCCCCGGTAGCGGATGCCCTCGTACAGCGCGATCCGGACAATGGCACGCCGGCGACCGAACGAACCGAGGTGCGTGTCGTGCACGACGCCAGGCGACTGATTCTGGGCGTCATCTGCCATGACAGCGACCCGGGGCGGATCCTCGGGAACCAGATGCAGCGTGACGAGTCCTTCGGCGGGGATGACCGCTTCATCTGGACCATCGACACCTTCCTCGATGGCAGGAGCGGCTACTTCTTCGAGATCAACCCGGCCGGCGCGATGGGCGATGGCCTGATCGACCCGTCATCGGACGGCGGCTTCACGGGTTTCGGCGCCGGGGTCAATCGGTCGTGGGACGGCATCTGGCTGGCACGTGTCACTCGCACCGCGACCGGGTGGAGCGCGGAGGTCGAGATTCCGTTCGGCACCCTGAATTTCGACCCGGCCGGCGATACCTGGGGAATCAACTTCCAGCGGACGGTCAGACGCAAGAGTGAAGATGCCCTGTGGACCGGCCACCTTCGCAATCAGGGCGTGGCTCGCATGGCCGACGCTGGTCGTCTGACGGGGCTGACCGGCCTCTCCCAGGGTCTCGGTCTGGACCTCAAGCCGTACGTGGTCGGAAGCCTGGCGTCGGCACCGGGGCGCGGCCGGCCCGGCGTCGATGGCGACGGCGCGATGGGGCTCGACGCGTTCTACAACCTCACACCGGCCCTGCGCGCCAACCTGAGCCTCAACACGGACTTCGCGGAAACCGAGGTCGACGAGCGGCGCGTGAACCTGACGCGCTTTCCGCTGTTCTTCGACGAGAAGCGGGATTTCTTCCTTCAAGGTGCCGGGTACTTCGATTTCTCGCGTGATCCCGACCAGGCCATCCGGCCGTTCTTCAGCCGCCGCATCGGTCTGGACGAGGCCGGCCTTCCTCAGCGGATCGATGTCGGCGCCAAGGTGACGGGGCAGGCGGGGGCGTTCGACCTCGGGGTCCTGCAGGTGCGGACGGGCAGCTCCGAAGGCGTTCCAGCCGAAGACTTCTCAGTCGTTCGCGTCAGGCGTCGCGCCTTTGCGCAGTCGTACGTGGGCGCCCTCTACACGCGCCGGGCGACGGGAGACGCGGAACGGAAGCGTCATACGGCCGGCGTCGATTTCGCCCTGCGGACCTCCGCGTTTCGCGGCGACAAGACGCTCGAGGTGAGCGGGTTCTCGCTCTGGACGACGGATCTCCTGGATACCGGGAACAACGCCGCGTACGGATTGTATGCGCGTTACCCGAACGATCCGGTGCGGCTGAACCTGACGTTGCGCGAACTGCAGTCGGGCTATGACCCGGCGGTCGGCTTCGTCGAGCGCGTGGGCTATCGGCAGGTGAGCCCCGAGGCCGGGTACATCTGGCGCCCGGGCAGCCATCCGTGGTTTCGCGAGTTCGACTTCGCGGTGTCGGGCACCTGGCTGGGCGACCCGCAGAACCAGAGACTCACGAGCGAGGTGGCACTCCGTCCCTTCGACGTCAACTTTCACGACGGCGGGCGCTTCGCGATCAACGTGCTGAGGCAGTTCGAGCGGCTCGAGGAGGACTTCGAGATCTCGGACGGTGTTGTGCTGCCGGCCGGCCGCGAGTACGCGTTCACCCGGTACGACATCTCGGGGCAGAGCGCCGATCACCGTGCGGTCGCGGTTGGCGGGCGGGTCGCCGTCGGCGAGTTCTTCTCCGGGAGCCGCCGTGAGTACTCGACGACGGTCGATGTACGGCCGCGCCGTGGCCTCTCCCTGACGTTCGCCCTCGAGCACAACACGCTGGATCTTGACGAGGGCACGTTCGACACCGACGTGTTCCGCATGACGGTGCGCACGCAGTTCAGTCCCTGGGTGTCGCTGCTGAACAACGTCCAGTACGACAGCGTCAGCCGCCTGCTTGGGTGGCAGATGCGGTTCCGCTGGATCGAGCGGCCGGGCAACGACCTCTTCCTCGTCTACACGCACAACTGGCACGAGACGCAGGTGCCGGACGGCCCCGTCCGGCGGGCGACGCTCGACAACCGGCTCGCGACGAAGCTGGTGTACACGCTGCGCTTCTGAGCGCAGGCGACGCGACGAGTGGGTCCGGCGCGCGCTGACTTTCGCCACGCGATCTGGCTTGATCGGGGGGACGCTAACGAGCCCAGAGAAAGAAGATGGTGGACGGCACGAGGCTCGAACTCGTGACCTCCGCGTTGCGAACGGTGGACGGCGAACGCGCCAACGTCGTCAGTCGTAAGCACTTCACCAGTCGCGCACTATGGATTGTGACGACGGTGTGACACCGCATATCCCGCATAGTTTTGTATACTGCCTCGGGGCGGAATGTCACAAAAACCGTCACAACGCGCGCAGCGCTTAGCGGGACGGCGGCGCGTTGCGATCTCGCGCAGCGGCTTCATCGGTGAAGATCCCGACCCGCGGGCACAGGAGATATTCCTTCATACGGTGGCCCGATGTGTTCCAGAGGCGATGCGGGCCCTTGAGACGGTTGCGCCTGGCGACGACGCTAGGCTCCGGATCTGGGCGAGCGCGTATGGGTTCACGGACCATTGGGCCCTTCGGACTGCGGAGGCGCACGTTACGTTCTGGCGCGATGCGCCCGAATTCCGCGGGCGTTGGGCATTCGTCTCCGGCGCAACTTGGGTGCCCGTCCTGCCGACGCTGGCGCCGCGAGACCACCTGAAGGAATCACAAGCTGAGTTCAAGGTTCGGCTGCGTGCTTTTGAGCAGCAGATGCGAACGCCCCCGGGGCTCCGCAGGGCGCCCACACCGGAGGCGCGTCATTTCGAGTGGCTGGCCCTTCACCACGTCGGGCGCTGGACATACGACAGGATTGCAGAGCGCTACCAGACGCGGCGGTCCATCCCTGACCGACCTGAGATCAGCGATGCAATGAAGGCGATCGCAGTGCTCGTCGGCGTCACCCTGCGCCCCGGTCGAGGCCGAAAGTTGGCAACTCGACGCGCGATACACCGCCAACAAATATAGCTACGCCATGCGCCCATGATGGCGCATGGCCCCGACGCAACCGATCGAACCTCAGTTTTTCCGAACGCGCGACGTAGCGCGCCTGCTCGCCGTCAGCGAGTCACAAGTCCGCAACTGGCAGCGCGCGGGTGTGCTCCGCGAAGTCCGGATCCCGGGGATTCGGGCGGTGCGGTTTCCGCGGGCCGATGTCGAGCAGCTCGCGAACAAGTGGATCAACGCCCAGAAGGAACACGCGATCGCCTGAAAACGGCGAGCGCCCGGCCGCCGGGGAA
>Ga0326597_10001376_pt1 | contig 39691 bp, 41 predicted proteins | sample RVTome_12_FD_203789 | JGI IMG/M metagenome (GOLD analysis project Ga0326597, IMG submission 203789) | Soil microbial communities from uranium-contaminated site in the Upper Colorado River Basin, Wyoming, United States - RVT100D185 | ecosystem: Environmental > Terrestrial > Soil > Contaminated >... | reverse complement strand
AGGACCGTCACGTAAGTTCGCACGGTCTCGAGCCGAAGGTACGCCACCGAAGCCGTCATCGCCAACAAGACGGCCGCCCCGACCAGCGCAGTCGCCGGCACCGTCCCGACGTTCTTCAGCACCTGGAGGACGATCGCGGTGGTGAGGATCCAAACCAGGACCACGTGCGCGTATGGATAGAGCCGAGGAGCCACCGTCCTGACAACGGCTTCAAGAAGGATGAGGAGGGATGGGAGACCCAGACAGAGAATCAGAGCCAGAAGGATCAAGTCGAGCGGCTGTGACTGCCTCGCCACAAAGAACTCCGGGTAACCCGACAGCACGCTGAACAGAGGCTGGGCGACCGCGAAGCCGAATAGCACCAAGATGTGCAGGCTGCCTTTGAGAAACGGCGATGTCCGCGGCGTGGTCCTTGTGCTCCGCTTCGTCAAGAGACGATGATCCTAACCCAGACCAGGGCCTCATCAGCGGGGAGCCTGCCCGTGCAACGTTAGGCGACCGTGTCGTCTGTCTGCCCAGGGGACGGGTGTTGGAGTCCGCCCCATGACTTGATGGATCAAGAGCCACCCTTTTTCGGCGGGAGGCCACCCCACAGGAACGGCCGATGCGGCTCCCACGTGATCCTCGACCACAATCGAACGCCGCGGAACTTCCGCGCGCTCGAGAGTGGGCAGCATGCCGACGGCGATAACCCGCTCTGCGGCGATCGGGTAACGGTGTACGTCCGCGTCGCCGAAGGCGTCATCACGGAAGCGACGTTCCAGGGTGTCGACTGCGCGATCTTCACGGCCTCGGCCTCGCTCATGACCGAGGTCGTACAGGGCAAGACAGTGGCCGAGCTCGATGTCCTGTGCCAGCAGGTTCACGACTTGGTCAGCGCCGGGCCTGACGTTGCCGACGACGACCTCGGGGAGTTGTCGGCCCTGGCCGGCGTCCGCCAGTTCCCGGTCCGGGCCAAATGCGCGATGCTGCCATGGCACACGCTTCGCGCGGCCGCTCACGACGACAGCGCGGTCGTGTCGACGGAATAGCGCGCCGAGCGCGACGCGTGTTGTTCCGACGTGGGCTTTGTGCCATCGTACGCGTATGGACCGGCGCGAGATCGAGCGGCTTCTCGCCGCGATTCGCCAGGCCCGCGCCTCTGGCGAGCGCACCGGACTCGCGACCGTCGTGCGGGTCAGGGGAAGCGCCTACAGGCGAGAAGGCACCCGGATGCTCATCCGAGAGAACGGGACCTACGAGTGCGCGCTTTCCGGGGGATGTCTCGAGCCGTCGGTCGCAGAGGCCGCCGTCCAGGTCATCACGACCGGAAGCCCGGTCGTCGTCCACTACGACCTGGCCGACGACTCCCTGTGGGGCCTGGGCATGGGCTGCAGCGGCGCCATCGACGTCCGCATCGAGCCGCTCGACCATCCTGACGACGCCGAGATAATGGCCGACTGGCTGGACGTGCTGGAGCGCGGCGAGGCGGCAGTGCTGATCACGCCGCTGAGCGGCGCGTCGGGGCGCCTGCTCGTCCGCAGCGACGGCGACCACGCCGGACGCCTAAGTGATCCCGCGATGGAGCAGGAGGCGCTCACTTGCGTACGGACGCGACTGGGTGCGGCGTTCCCGTGTTCGGGCGCGGAGCGCATCGGGAGCGGTGAAGCGTTCTTCGAGATCAGCCAGCCCGCCCCGGAGCTCGTGATCTTCGGCGCGGGTCCCGACGCGGTGCCTCTCGCGCGGCAGGCCTGGGACCAGGGGTTCTCCGTGACGGCAGTCGATGTTCGTGGCACCTACCTCACAAGAGATCGGTTTCCCACGGCGATGCTGGTGCCGGCGCACTTCACCGAGTTCGCGGCGGCTGTCCCGCTCCGCGCGGGCAGCTTCGTCCTGGTTCTGAACCATCACGTCGAACGCGATCAGGAGAGCCTGCAGTTTGCCCTCGACTCCGACGTGGCGTACATCGGCGTGCTCGGACCCCGGCCACGGTACGAGAAGCTGCTGGCGGGGCTGGCGGCGAAGGGCTACGTGCCGTCGGCTTCCAGCCTGTTGCGCGTGCACAGCCCGGTCGGTCTCTCGATTGGCGCGGAGACGCCAGACGAGGTGGCGGTGTCGATCCTGGGGGAGATTCTCGCGATTCGACGCGGCTTCGAGGGCGGGTTCCTCAGCGGGTCCTCCAGTGGACTTCACCGGCCGGACGACAAGCGCCTCTTGACCAGCTCGTAGTCTTCCGGCGTGTCGACGTCCGCCAGCCGATCCGCGGGAAACGTCAGAACCGTCGATTGATCGCGGTGTCGCAACAGGACGGGACGCGCGCCGTGCTCGAGAACGGCCAGCTCGGGAAAGAACTCGCGCGCGAACAGATGAGGCGGCGCCATCACGTCGCCGTACCGCACGCTCACGATCGGGCTGGCGTGCTGCCGGTAGGCGTCGAGCACGGCCCGATACTCCGCAGACGTGACAAACGGCTGGTCGGCGAGCGCGAACATGGCCGCTTCGCTGTTCGGTAGGTTCGCCACCGCGGTCCGGAACGAGCTGCCCATGCCGGTGGCATAGTCGGAATTGACGACGAGGCGAACCGGCAGGCCCTCGAGCGCTTTCGCCGTTTGCTCGTGCTCGCTCCCGAGCAACACCAGCACCTCGTCGAAGCCCGCGTCGCACACGTGGCGGACGACGCGTCTGAGGAGCGGCTCGTTGTCGAGCGGCAGCAGCAGCTTCTGCGTTCCCATGCGCGTCGACGCGCCCGCCGCCAGCACCACTGCGCTCACCATGGGGTCAGCGTACACGCACTTCTGTCCGACGGATTGGTAGTATCATGCGGCCGGTATTACGCGATCCGGGGTCGCGTACGCCGCGCCCACGATACACCGGAAAAGGAGGGTCGCCGTTGATTCCCGCAGCCTTCGAGTACCTTCGCGCTCACTCCCCCGACGAAGCGTTCGCCCACTTGCAGAAGCATGGCCCGGAAGCGCGGGTGCTGGCCGGCGGCCAGAGCCTGATTCCCGCGATGCGGTTTCGACTGGCGCGTCCCGCGGTTCTCGTCGACATCAACAGCATCAGCGACCTTGCATACGTCCGGACGGATGGCAAGGCACTCGCCGTGGGCGCCATCGCTCGCGACAGCGCAATCGAGCGTGCGCCATGGATCGGCGAGCGCCGCTGGAGCCTCATCCACGACGTGTCACGGGTCGTGGCAGACCCCGTCGTTCGCCAGACCGGCACGGTCGTGGGCAGCCTGTGCCACAACGATCCGGCGGGCGACTGGACGGCCACGGCGCTGGCCGCCCGCGGCGAGGTCGTCGTCCGCGGCAAAGGTGGCACACGCACCGTCGCCATCGATGATTTCCTCGTCGATAGCTTCACGACAGCCGTCTCGGAGGGCGAGATGGCCCTGGAGGCTCGCTTCCCCGTGCCAGACGATCGGACGGCTGGCTCCTATCAGAAGGTCGAGCGCAAAGTTGGCGACTTCGCGACGGCGGCGGCCGCCGTCCAGGTGTCGCTCAACAAGAACGGCACGATTCGCAGTGTGGGTGTGGCGCTGTCAGCTGCCGGTGCGTGCGCCGTGCGGGTGGACGAGGCCGAGCGTCTGCTGACAGGCCAGAAGCCCTCGGCCGATCTGGTTCGCGCCGCATCCGCCGCCGCGGAGACGCGCAGCGAACCGCAGGCCGACCTGCGCGGTAGCGTCGAGTACAAGAAGCATCTTGCGGGTGTGCTCGTCGGCCGCGGGTTACGGCAGGCGCTGGAGCGTCTGGGGGTGAAGCTATGAAGATCGCAGTCAAGGTGAACGGGAGCACCTACCAGCGGGACGTCGAGTCCCGGACGCTGCTCGCGTATTTTCTCCGCGAGGAGTGCGGACTTACCGGTACGCATGTAGGCTGCGACACGTCGAGCTGCGGCTGCTGCGTGGTGGTGATGGATGGCGACCAGGCCGTGAAGGCATGCACCATGTTCGCCGTCCAGGCGGACGGCCGCGAGATCATGACGGTCGAAGGTCTTGCCACGAACGGGACGCTCCATCCGCTGCAGCAGGGGTTCTGGGATCAACACGGGCTGCAGTGCGGGTACTGCACGCCGGGCATGCTCATGGCGTCGTACGCGCTGCTGAAGCACAATCCGAAACCGAGCGAGGCCGATATTCGCGAAGGACTCGCAGGAAACCTATGCCGCTGCACCGGCTACCAGAACATCGTGAAGGCCGTGCAGCAGGCCGCCGAGGGGGGACAGGGATGAGCGCGCAGGCCACAGCTGGACAATCAGTCGGCGTCGCGATGAAGCGCAAGGAAGATCCACGCTTCATCCAGGGGAAGGGAAACTACGTTGACGACCTGTCGTTTCCGGGCATGTTGTACCTGGCGTTGGTGCGCAGCCCGTACCCCCACGCCGAGATCAAGAACATCGACATCGCGGAGGCGATGAAAGTACCCGGCGTGAAGGCGGTCATCACCGGAAAAGATCTCGAGGCAGCGGGACTCGGATGGCTGCCAACCTTCCACGGATTCGACAAGCAGATGGTGCTCGCCATCGGCAAGGTGCTCTTCCAGTATCAGGAAGTCGCTGCCGTGTTCGCCGAGTCGCGTGAGGCGGCCGCGGATGGCGCCGAGGTCGTGGAGGTGGAGTACGAACCGCTCCCGGTCGTCGCGGACCCGTTCACCTCGAAGACCGACAAGGTGCTTCTCCGTCCGGATCGGGAAGGGAAGACCAACCACATCTTCCACTGGGAAGTCGGCGACCGGGATGGTACCGCCCGCGCCCTCGAGTCGAGTCCGAAGCGCATCAGCCAGCGGATGTGGTTCCAGCGCTGTCATCCGGCTCCGCTCGAGCCGTGCGGCTGCGTCGCGTACTTCGACACGATGGGACGGCTGCAGTTCCACGTGACATCGCAAGCGCCGCACGTCTACCGCACGGCGCTCGCACTGGTCACCGGCATCGCCGAAGACAAGATCCACGTGATCTCGCCCGACCTCGGCGGCGGATTCGGCAACAAGGTGCCCGTCTATCCCGGATACGTCTGCGCCATCGTCGGGGCGCTCAAGATCGGGCGCCCGGTGAAGTGGGTCGAGTCCCGCACCGAGAACCTCACGAGCACCGGCTTCGCCAGGGACTATCACATGGACGTGGAGATTGGCGCCACGGAGGACGGACGCGTCACCGCCCTGCGCGTGGCGACCACCGCCGATCACGGAGCGTTCGACGCGGCGGCCGACCCGTCGAAGTATCCGGCCGGCATCTTCGGTATCGTCACCGGCAGCTATACGTTCCCGGTGGCGCATGCCGAGGTCGACGCCTACTTCACGAACAAGGCGCCGGGCGGAATTGCTTATCGGTGCTCGTTCCGTGTGACCGAAGCGAGCTTTGCCATCGAGCGCGGCATGGACATCCTGGCCGATGAGCTGGGGATCGACTCGGTGGAGCTGCGCCGCAGGAACTTCATCAAGAAGGACCAGTTCCCGTACCCGTCGGCGCTCGGCTTCACGTACGACAGCGGCGACTACCATAAGACGCTCGATACCGCCCTCGAGAAGATCGGCTACGCGGCGCTCCTGAAGGAGCAGGCCGAGCAACGGGCGAAAGGCGAGCTGATGGGCATCGGTGTCTCGACGTTCACCGAGGTCGTGGGCGCCGGGCCGTCGAAGCACTTCGACATCCTCGGCATCAAGATGTTCGACAGCGCCGAGATTCGCATCCACCCGACGGGGGCCGGGATCGTGCGTGCCGGGACCAAGTCGCAGGGACAGGGGCACGAAACGACGTGGGCGCAGATCGTGGCCGAGGAGCTCGGGTTGGATCCGCAGACGATCATGGTCGAGGAAGGCGACACCGACACCGCGCCGTACGGCCTCGGGACCTATGCGAGCCGCAGCACGCCGGTGGCCGGTGCGGCCATCACCATGGCCGCGCGACGCATCCGCGAGAAAGCCCGCAAGGTCGCCGCGCACCTGCTCGAGGTGGGCGAGGCGGATGTCGAGTGGAAGGACTACAAGTTCCAGGTCAAGGGCGTGCCGGCGAAAGTCGTCACCATGAAGGAAGTCGCCTTCGCCGCCTACACGAACATGGGCCCGAACGAGCCGGGGCTCGAGGCGACCTACTACTACGATCCGCCGAACATGACCTACCCGAACGGGGCGTACATCGCCGTCGTCGACGTCGACCGCGAGATCGGGGAGGTCAAGGTCCGGCGGTTCGTTGCCGTGGACGATTGCGGCACCGTCATCAATCCGATGGTCGTCGAGGGACAGATCCACGGCGGGCTGACGGAAGGGTTCGCCATCGCCTTCATGCAGGAGATTCAGTACGACAGCGACGGGAATAACCTGAACACGAACTTCACCGATTACCTGGTGCCCACCTCGCTCGAAACGCCGCATTGGGAGACGGCCAGCACGGTGACGCCGAGCCCGCACCATCCACTCGGCGCGAAGGGCGTCGGGGAGAGTCCCAACGTCGGCAGCCCGGCCGCGTTCGTCAACGCGGTGATCGACGCGCTGTCGCCGCTCGGCGTGCGCCACATCGACATGCCGGTGACGCGCGACAAGGTGTGGCGCGCGATTCGCGACGCGGAGTCCGGCAAGGCATAGCGTCAGGTCTGGATCGATTGGGAGGCACTGGGTGAATCTGCAGTACAACGGCGAGGAACAGATCCCGGCCGGATGGGACAAGGTCTGGGCGTTCGTGACCGATCCCGAGAAGGTCGGGAACTGTTTTCCTGATGTGATCGACGTCACGGTTCATGACGCGACGCATTTCGACGCGGTCGTGAAGGTCGGCGTCGGCCCAGTGCGAGGCAAGTTCAAGCTGAAGGTCGAGCTGATGCCCGACGCGGGAGGGCAGCGGCTCGACATGAAGATGTCTGGTGGAGGCTTCGGCAGCGCAGTCGATTTGACGGCGGGGGCTGATCTCGTGGAGGCCGGCGCCGGCGCCACGGCGCTAAAGTGGAGGGGCCAGGCGGTCGCGCGCGGTCCGGTTGCCGCGGTCGGCGGTCGCGTCCTCGACGCCCAGGCGAAGAAGATCATTTCGCAGGCGTTCGCCAACGTCCGCGAGAGGCTGTCCGCCTGAATCGACCCACCGGTTCGTGATGCCCAGAGTCACGCTGCGCCAGCGATTCTTTCCGCTGCACGACTCCGCCGCAGTCGATCGCTTCCTCGACGCCTTTCCCTGGTGCGCGGTCTTCAAGGCGGGCACGAGCGACAAGACCTTTGATGCCTGGCTCGTGGCGCAGAAGTTGCTCGAGCCGCGCATCGACGTCGCCGTCGGTTTTGTCCGGCTTCCCGAGGACCGCGCGGCGAGCGACCGGGTGACCGCCCGCTCGGGTATCCCGCACGAGAGCCCGCAGTTCATGCTGTTCGGGCAGGGGAGCCCCCGCGGTCATCTCGACGAGTTCGCCATCACGCCCGACCGGCTCGGGCCGCTCCTGAGCGCGGAGCTGCCCGCGGAGGTTGGACCCGCGGTGAAAAACGACGCGGTGGTCACTCTCGAGCCGTATCGAAATCTCCTGTCGGCCTTCGTAAGCGGCACGCTGCCGGAAGAACGTTTCCAGTGGGCGTACCTGGACCGCCTGGAGAAGGAGGCGGCGTGGCGTGATGACGCCACATTCGACCGCGTGAACAGCCTGTTCGAGAATCCCTGGGGGCGCGACCTTCGGGCCGCGCGTCTCATCGCCGTCGAGTTCCAGGGGCAGCTGGCAGGCACGCGCGAGCCGCTCAAGGCGCGCGCGGTGCGCGTGCTGGAGCAGCTGTCCGAGCCGGGCGAGCCCGGATAGACTGATGTTGTGAGCCTGTCACCGCAGGTCGACTTCTTCGAGCGCATCGCACGGCTGGGCCGCGAGGGCCAGTCGTTTGCGACGGCGACGGTGGTCGGCCGTCGCGCACCCGTGTCGGCCCACCTCGGCGACCGCGCGATCGTGTTTGCCGATGGTCGCATGGAAGGGTTCGTGGGCGGTGCCTGCTCGCGCGAGATCGTGAGAAAGCAGGCGCTCGAGGCCATGCGGGAGGGGACGAGCCGGCTCGTGTCCATCCGGCCGGACGCGAGCAAGGAGGGTGAGTCGAGTGGGGATCAGGTGGTGGTGCCGATGACCTGCGTATCGGAAGGCGCCGTGGACGTCTACGTCGAGCCGTCCGTTCAGGCGCGCCTGCTGGTGGTCGCCGGCGCGACGCCGATCGCAAGCGCGCTGGCCCGGGTGGCTCGCAGTCTCGATTACCGGGTCGTGCGCGTCGTGGACGAGCGCGAGCGTTCGGATCTCGAACCGGAGGCGACGGCGCTCGGTGTCAGGATCGCGACACTCGACGCGCTCGATGATGTGCTGCGACGGCCTGACTCGGGACCCGACGACCGCGCGGTCGTCGTCGCCTCGCAGGGCCATTACGACGAAGAGGCGCTCGAGGCGGCGTTCAGGTGCGGCGTGCCCTACGTGGGCCTGGTCGCGTCGCGCGCCCGGGGCGCGACGGTGAAGGCGCTGCTCGAGGAACACGGCGTGCCGGGCGTGGCGGCGCTTCGGAATCCGGCCGGCCTCGACCTCGGGGCGCGCACCCCGCCGGAAGTTGCGCTGTCCATCCTTGCGGAGATCGTTCTGGCCCCTTCGAGACAGGTGCGGGAGCAGGCGGCGCCTGAAAACGCCGCCGAGGCATCGGTCCGACCGGCCACGGCGTCGAGCGCGATCGATCCCGTGTGCGGGATGGAGGTCGAGGTTGCCACCGCGCGGCACAAAGCCGACGTGGACGGCGTGACGTACTACTTCTGCTGTGCGGGCTGCCGCGCCCGTTTCGTCAAGCAACCGCACGAGTACCTGTCGCACACCTCATGATCGACGCCGCCACCATCCGCGCCCGCTTCCGCGACCGGGCGTTCATCGTCGACGAGGCCTTTGCGACCGCGCTGCAGATCGCTCTTGCGCTGGAGAAGCCGCTGCTCGTCGAGGGACCCGCGGGCGTCGGCAAGACCGAGAGCGCCAAGATCCTCGCTGACCTGCTGGAGACACGGCTCATTCGGCTGCAGTGCTACGAGGGGCTGGATGCGATGTCGGCGCTCTACGAGTGGAACTACCCGCGCCAGATGCTCCGGGTCCGGATGAGCGAAACCGAGGACTCGACGCTGGACGCGCGGGAGGCGGAGATCTTCAGCGAGCGGTTCCTGCTCAAGCGGCCGCTGCTCGAGGCGATCACCGAAGACCGTCCGCCGGTGCTGCTCATCGACGAAGTGGATCGCGCGGACGAGGCGTTCGAGGCGTTCCTGCTCGAAGTGCTGGCCGAGTGGCAAGTGACGATTCCGGAACTGGGCACCATCCGCGCGAGGCACAAGCCTCGGGTGATCCTGACCAGCAACCGCACGCGCGAGCTCTCGGATGCGCTCCGGCGCCGCTGCCTGTTTCTCTGGTTGCCCTATCCGGCGCTCGACCAGGAGATCGCCATCCTGCGTGCCAGGATCCCCGGACTGTCCGAGCGCCTGGCGAATCAGATTGCCGCGCTGATGCAGGCGCTCCGGGGGATGTCGTTGCAGAAGGCGCCGGGCGTGGCCGAAAGTCTCGACTGGGCGATGGCGCTCATGAGCCTGCATCGCGATCACCTCGACATGCAGACGCTCGAGCAGACGCTCGGATGCGTCCTCAAGGTGCACGAGGATCACGGCGTCGCGAACGCGCACGCCGAGGAACTGGCGAAGATCCTCGGAGAAGCGCCCGCGTCACTCGAAGCCGGAGGACACAGCCTCCAGACCGATTTCGGCTTCGGGTCGGCGTTCGTGCCGCGCCGCTGATGTACCCCTTCGGCAGTCTCCCCGACAACCTCGCGAGTTTCTGCGCCGATTTGCGCCGTGGGCACGGTTTCCTGATTGGCGCGGGCGAGCTGCTCGACGCGGCCCGCGCGCTCGACGTCGTCAACCTGTCCGACCAGCAGGCAGTCCGCCACGCCCTTCGGGCCGTTCTCGCCGCAACAAGAGACGATGTCGCGGTGTTCGACGAGGTGTTCGAGCGCTTCTTCTTCCCCGACCCGACCGCGCGTCCTCGGGATCGGCGGCACGCCCTGCGTCGCGAGCCTGGCGCCGGGCCGGGCGGGAAGGAAGCGAAGAAGCGGAGACGCGCCGCCGATTCGTCGACCGCCGACCTGGAGGAGGTGCCTGGCGCGGGGACCGGACCCATGACGCCGCTCGAAACGAGCGAGGGCGAGGAGGCGGCGCGAGTCGCGCGCGCGAGCTATAGCCCGATGGGGATGGAGAGCGACGCTGCGCCGGTGCTGGCCGACGTGGACGAAAGGTGGGTCGACGCCGCACGCGTGCTCGTCCGTCGCGTGCACCTCGGTCTGTCGCGCCGGTGGCGACCAGCCGTGAAGGGTGGGCGCTTCGATTTTCGGCGCACGCTTCGAGCCAGCCTGCAGACGGGCGGCGAAACCCTCGCGCCACGCTGGCTCGGTCGGCCGAGGCGGACGCCTCGATTCGTTCTGCTGATTGACGGCAGCCGCTCGATGAGCGAGTACGGCAACACGGCGCTGAAAGTGGCGACAGCCCTGGCGCACGCCACGTCGCGTCTCGAGGTGTTCACGTTCTCGACGGCGATCCAGCGGGTGACGACCGGGGTCCGCCGTGCCGTCGGTGGAAAGACGCAGCGTCTACCTCACCTGGCGTACGCGTGGGGTGGCGGTACATCGATCGGTGGGTGCTTCGCCGAGTTCCTGCGTCGGTTCGGCGAGCGTTTGATTGGTGGCGACACCGTCGTGATCGTGGCGAGCGACGGCCTCGACGTCGGCGACCCGGGGGCCCTCCTCGCCTCCATGCGCGCGTTCCACCGCCGCGCGGCAGCCGTCGTGTGGTTGAATCCGCTCGTCGGCTCGCCAGGCTACGAGCCGATCGCACGTGGTATGGCCACGGCCAGGCCCTTCGTCACCATGTTCACCAGCGTCAACGACCTGGCGGAATTCGTGCGGCTGGCTCGCGCCGTTCGGGTCAGGGCTTGAGGTGGCGCACAGCCGTCGAGAAGCTACGTCGGGCGCTACGCCCGTCCCGCGTGGTGACCCGATCTGCCAGTGACCGGCTTGGTCGCCTTCAACATGCCGACGGCAAACGGCGGGACCTCGAGCTCGAGTAGCTCGACCGAGCGCAGCCCAGCGCCTTCCATAAAGGCCGTCAGCTCCGCTGCACTATAGACGCGGCCGGACGCGGTTCGTAGTGCGAGGCCGAGCTCGTAGAGCGCGGCATTCAGCCGGCCTTCGTCGCGACTCGGGAGAACGTCGAACACCAGCAGGACGCCTCCAGGCCTCAAGGCCTCCGACGCCCGGTTCATCAGATGGGCGTTGCCGTCAGGAGTCTCGAGGTGGGTGACGTTGCCCAGGATGGCGATGTCGAAGGCGGAATGGGGCAGCTCGACCTCGTGGTAGTTCCCCGCGATCGTGTCCAAGCGAATGGCGAGGCCCAGCTGCCGGGCGTGGCTCTCGGCAACCGGTAACACGGCGGGCCAGTCGACCACGGTGACTCGGGCCCCGTCATCGAGCTCGGCCATTGTGAGACTCCAGATGCCCGAACCCGCGCCCAGATCCAGAATCGCCTGGTTGCTCAGTGAGGCGCCGCCCCCAATCTTACTGGCAGCGAGCTTCGCTGCAGGCGCCAGCATCCAGGCGAGCGCCGCGGCCTGAGTTTGGTAGTGCGTCGCCCTTTCGGCGGCATCGTCCATCCTGACGATTGGCTGGCCGGTCCGGACGAGTTCGGGAAGATGCGACCAATACTCGTCGCCCAGATTCCGATAGCTGCCGCCAACCAGCGAGGTCCCCAGTGCGGTGAGGCGGTAGCCGGCGTCGGAATTCTCTACCACTTTCATGGCGGCCAGGGCCCGGAGAACGAGCGCGCACGGCCGCTGCTCGAGCACGAGGGTCGCGGCCAGTTTCTCCGCCGTCGCGGGGCCATCTCGCAGGGCATCCAGAATTCCCGATTCGATCGCCACCCGGTAGACGCGCGCCGCGCCGTTTGCGTTCATCAGGTCGAAGTAACCGTGAAGAGCCTCCAGCCTGTCGTTCATCTCATGCCTCCCGCCGGGCCAGCGAAACCGTGAAGATTCCGTAGTCGTCGATTTCCATGTCCAGCTTCCGGAAGCCAAAGTGCCGCACGAGATCGTCCATTTCCTCTTGGGTGCGGCGACGCATGATCCAGGGCTGGCCTTCCCCAGGTAGTCACCGAGACTGCGCCGACGCTGTGCGCCAAGACGACCAGGTCCTCGATCGATTGACCGTGCGCTTGGCAGATATGTCGCATGAAGTCGTCGACGTCACGGACCATGCGTGAGAAGCTCGGCGCGTAACCGCGCGTACCGGGCGAGCGGCCGTGGCCGCGGGCGTCCCAGGCGAACGCCGAGATCCGTTCCAGATCAAGCGCCTCGACCACGTCGCGCAGGCGGCCGGAGTGCTCGTGGCCGCGGTGGAAGAGGACCACGCCCCCGCTGGTCGGCTGATCGGGCTGCCAGGCGCGGTAGAACAGCTCGGTTCCGTCGGACATGGCGGCGGAATGCTCGGTTTCTTTCAGATGGCTCATGGCTCGGAAGTCCTTTGCTTGTCGAGGGAAAGAGACTCGACCATCGCTTTGAGTTTCTGGGCCACGGCAGCGGCCCCGGCGCTGCCGGGCTCTTCCGCTGCGAAAGAGCATGGTTTGCCGATCGTGAGATGGACCCTCTTCGGCCGGGGTATCAGCGCGCCTTTCGGCCAGGCCTCATAGGCTCCATCAAGCCGACAGGGCACAACCGGCAGCTCGGTGCCCGCGACGAGGAGGCCGATACCGAGCTTGAACGAGCCGATCTCTCCCGTCGACGACCGCGTTCCCTCCGGAAAGATGATCAGGACGTTGCCGCGGTTGTTCAAAAGCCTTCGGCACACTTCGAGGCTGTGTTTCTTGTCGACCTGGCGGTCGAAAGGCAGGGCATTGACGAGGATGGCCGAGAAGAGCACCCTCGGGACACTGGAGAAGAAGTAGTCGGAGGCCGCGGCCGGGAAGACGCGGTGGATCCGGCGCAGCGGCATCGCCGAGAGAATGCTCAAGGTGTCCAAGTGACTCGCGTGATTGGCCACCACCACGAACGATCCGTCGGTCGGCAGATTCTCTCGACCGAGGATTTCGAGGCGGTGATAGGCCTTGAGCCAGAGTCGAATGAGCGACGCGGCCGCGATACGAAGTCCGTACACCGTCATGTCCGGCTCTCGCGGGAAGCTCTTGAGCCGTTCCGCGACGCTCTGCTCGAGGTCGGTCGCGGTCTCGTATTGCCAGGGCTGCATGGTTCTCAGTAGATGCCCTGGGTGAAGCGGGTCATGTGAAAGAACAGTGGCGCCGCGTAGATCAGGCTGTCGATCCGATCGAGGATCCCGCCGTGGCCCTTGATCAGCACCCCCATGTCCTTGATATCGAGGTCGCGCTTTATCGCGCTCATCGCCAGGTCTCCGAGCTGCCCGCCGATCCCCACGATGAGCCCGGTCAGAATCAGCTCCATGGCGCCGAAGCCAGGAAGCGAGAACTGCAGAAGCCACGGCAGGCTCATCGAGACGCCGAGCGCTCCGAGCGCGCCCTCCCAGGTCTTCCCGGGACTGATGTTGCTACGCAGAGGGTGACGTCCGAGGAGCCTGCCGAAGGTATAGGCGGCGACGTCGTTCAGCTCCACCGCGCAGAGCAGGTACAGAAGGTAGCCGTAGGCGTGCCTGGCGTTGGTGAGGAATGTGAGGTGCCCGAACATCCAGCCGATGTACACGAAACCGACGACAGCGAGCGCGACGTGCTGCAGCTGACCGGCGGCGCGGTTGTAGATGGTTGGCAGCAGCAGAATAAGCGCGATCGCGTAGACCGGCAGGGCCATAAAGAGTCCGTACCAACCGGTTTGCTCCAGCCGTGGGTCGTGCACCCAGGCGGTTGCGCCCACCGCAAGGATGCCGGCGTAGACGGCCAGGCAGTAGGCCCATTGCCGATACAGGCCGGTGGCGCGGGCGTACTCCTTGAAGGCGGCCAGCGCCACCAGAGTGAAGAAGACGATCGATGTGGTTCTACCGAGGATGAGGCTTCCGAGAAGCAGGGGGATCATCATCAGCCAGCCGCGATAGGAGGCCCAGGCGTGCGAGACGTCGCGGCCGAACGCGCCGGCAATGGCGATCACCAGTGCGCCCCCCGCCAAAAGAGCGACGGCGATAACCAGGTAGGTGCGGATGATGTCAGTGGCGAGCGCGGCCGCAGGGGAGAAGTCGAGCACCTGTCTGTTTCCTCAGGCCGTTCGCTCGAGCCGGCGCAGGATCGCGGCCAGACGCACAACGATTGTCTGCAGCGCCCCAGCGACGACCACGAGGTTCGCCCAGTCCAGGACGGTCAGTCCGCCAAACGTGCGGTTGCCATCGTTCGACTGAACCATGGCGAAGGTCAGCCAGGCTCCAACGTGAAGCACGACCATACGCCACGGTTTCGCCATGACGCCGCCGAATTGGCGGCCGACGCCCAACGCCTGTCCGAACATGCCCACGTACGCCGTGAACAGGGCAAACAATGCCGCCCAGTATCCGCTCAGTGGGTGGCAGAGACCGCTATGGGCGACACCGACGAAAATCATCACGTCCGAGATCCGATCCGGTAGCTCGTTGAGTAGCTCGCCCCGCTGGCTGGCCTTGCCCGAAGCCAGAGCCACCATGCCGTCAAGCATGTTGAGCCAAAGACGAAGGTAACAGAAGAGAACAGCCGGAATCAGTAGCCAGGGGGTTTGGCCGGAGCGCCAGAAACACAGCGCCGCCCCTGCCGACGCGAAGAGGGAACCGTAGGAGACGACATCCGGGTGGATCCCGTGCCGAACGCACCAGCCGACGGGTGCCTTTGCCGTCCTGCGGAAGAAATCGGCGATCGGTCGCCGCGATGAAGGCTCGTAGCCGGCCGGCTGTTTCGCTTCCGGCATCGTTGTCAACTCGCTGAGCCGAGGGCCATACTGACTTATCGTCCCACGGCCCAGGCATCGCCAGTAGTTGTCAGGCGAAACTGTGGCGGCTGAGCAGACTGGAGATTCTATTGGTCGGACAGCCTGTCTTCAGTCGTCAGGGGGCAGCACCGCCACCGCTCGCAACGGCCCGCCGCTGCCTCCGGCGATCTTCATCGGCAAGGCCACGACGAACGCGCCAGTCGGCGGCAGCCGGTCGAGCGCCATCAGGTTCTCGAACGCCGGGATCTCGCTCGCGAACAGGACTTGATGTGATTCGAACGCGGTGGACTGACCGAAGTCGATGCTGGCCGTGTCGATGCCGACGGCCCTGACCGGCCGGTTATCGACCAGCCACCGAGCCGCGTCAGGATGGAGCCCGGGGAAATGCAGCTGGGCGACCGCCTCTTCGCCGCGCTCGTCGGTCCCCAGATACCGGGCGGCGTCCGGCCAGTACCTCGCGAAGCCCGTGCGAATCAGCATGATGGTTCCCGGCGGGATTTGTCCGTGCTCACTCTCCCAGTTCACCAGGTCCTCGACGGTCACCTGATAATCGGCGTCTGATTCGGCGCGGCTTGACACATCGACGAGCACGGCGTGGCCGAAGAATCGCGTCAAGGGGATCTGATCCACCGATGGTCGACCTTCCGCGAAATGAATCGGAGCATCGATGTGGGTGCCGCCGTGTTCGGCGGTGAACAGATTGTTGGCCGCGTAGTAGTAACCCGCCGGCGTCAGGCCCTCGGCGACCGTATCGAGACGGAACGCGTCCGATGTCGGCCAGTAGACGGTGCGCTCGTCGAACGGATGGGTCAGGTCGACGAGCTCGCCAGAAGGAAACGGCGAAGCCGGCGGCGGTGGCGTGGCGCACGTCGTCGCGAGCATCGTCACCCAGACGAGAGAGAGCATCCTGGCCATGTCGCTTCCTCACACTCCCGGTTATTGTTGCTGTTCTCGGCGATCTCGCGGGTCAGCTCGAGAAGGCCACCGACCAGCACGCGGACCCGGAGTCACGACTTCCGGAACAACACCAGGAACAGCGAAGACGACTGGTTGCCTGTCGACCAGTCGGGAATCGTCCTGACATGCGTCAACGCTGCGCCGACCTCGCTCTGTACAACTTCCGGTGGCACACCGTGGCCGCCGCGATTCGCAAGAACGCCTGACGGGACCGAGCTGTTCGGTCGCGGCGGGAAGTCGACGATGGCCAGCCGGCCGCCCGGCTTGAGGGACGCGGCCAGGCTTTGAACCATGCCCTCGGGCTCTGTGAAGTGGTGATAGGCGTCACGGACCAGGATGGCATCGCAGCAAAGCGCTGGAAGATTGGTGGCGGTGACCGCCCCCTCCAGAACCGTCACATTGGTGAGCCCCTCACGCTGAATCGTGTCGCGCAGCGCCGCGAGCTGCGCATCGCCGATATCGGTCGCATAGACGCGACCCGCGGGGCCAATCACGCGTGAGAACTCCATGGTCCACGCGCCAAAGCCCGCACCCACATCGGCGATCGTCAGGCCCGGTTTCAACTCCAGCAGTTCCACAAGTTGCGGAACCTCGGTCGCCGCCGCCTCGAGCTGCTCGTCGGTCAGCCGTGTTTGCTGGGCGTCGACCGAGGGGAGCCCGAGGACGATAAAGAGGACGAACAGAAGAACAAAGAGACGACCCAGGCCACTCGTGGCTCCGACGCATTCGACGCGTTTCATCACACGGTCTCCTCGCCTGTTTGTCGCGTGCTGGAAGGTTGGCGTGCGGTCCAGCTGCGTCACAGGCACTCACGAATCGATCGCATCCTAGCAGGTTTCTCGGGGCCTTGCGTGATGGCGGCCTAGGCGCTGATGCTCACAGGCTCGGCCACCACCGCCGCACGCGCTTCAGGTACGTTACCGCGCGGGCCAGCACGAACACGACGGTGGTCGGCCGGTCAGGACTCATGGGGATCACCTGTGTGTTTCATCTGTACCTCGCAAGGCGCGCCGGCTCGCCAACCCGCGTTAACAGCCCTTCAGGTACTTCAGCCGGAACACGAGGTGTCCCCGGGAGTCGACGAGCTCCGCTCGCGAACGGCGTGTGGGCTCGGCAGGCTGGGTCGGGGGCGGATCGCCTGGCTCGCACCAAAGGTCTCCGGGTTGTTCGGCTCTCAGCAGGAGCGCGTCTGGTTCCGCACCGACCACGTACCAGCTCGAGCCGTTCATTTCGATGATGTCTTCAGGCTGAACCGCGATGACGGAGGAGCTTTCGCTCTCGCGTTCTCGGTGGAGCCACACGTGTTGCTCCCACGGATCCGGCGGCAGTTGGAACCAGTCTCCTTGCTGCGCTAACACCGTGTGATGGAAGTAGGGTCCGTACCCCCAGTCCTGCAGGAAGAGATCGGGTGTGAACGGGGTGCCTTCGCGTGACCCTGCAGGGCGGAAGTGGGCGCTGAGTGGCCTTCCGGGGACTGCCACCACGATCACGTCACCGATGAGAGACGATGAGGCATCTGGTTCGCTGTGTAGCGGGTACGTCGACACCTTGGGACCCAACATCTCCCGATAACATTCGTCCAGGTTGGAGGGGTCCGCGCACAGCTCGCCGATGCGGTTCTCGTTCTCGAGCCAACCGAGGTGAGCCGGCTCGTACAGGCCCACCCACGCGCGAAAGCCCTCTTGGGACCGGGCTTCCGTCGCAGAGAACAAGGTCAGTCCCACGAACACGAGCCAGGCGGTCTGGGAACGTTTCCGTATGTGTGTGTTTATCACGCTGTTCTGGTGCTCAAAAAGAGAATCCCTTGAAACTCACCCTGAAGAACAACGAATAGAGTACCGGAACGACGCCTAGCTAGCGTGAGCAGCGTTGCAAACAGCAGGCCGACCATGATGGTGATTGCCAGCGGCTCCCACATCGGTCCCCCGCCGAGCCATAAGAGGAATCAATCCCGCAATCGTCGTGGCCGTTGTCAGCAGGATGGGGCGGAAACGGCGCTGCGCGGCTTCGACAACGGCTCGCGCCGGCTCCAGTCCGTTTTCCTCGATCTCGCTCCTGATCCGATCGATGAGCACAATCGCGTTGTTGATGACGATGCCGGAGAGCGCGATGATGCCGAGCAACGTCATGAAGCCGAAGTAGGAGCTCGCGACCAGCAGGCCGATGACGACGCCGATGATGGCGAGTGGAATCGTCATCAAGATGATCAGGGTGCGACGGATCGAGTTGAATTGAAGCACCAGCAGCAGCACGATGATGAGCGCGCCTGTCGGCACCTGTTCACCAATCGCCTGGTTCGCCTTGACCGACTGTCTCTTCCTCACCGCCGAACTGATAGAGATAGCCCAGCCCCCATCCCGACTGCTCTGCGTCGAGCCATGGCCGCAGGTCTGCGACGATGTCGCTCGGTGTCCTGCCGGGGTCGAGCTCAGACGAGACGGTCACCGTCTTGAGCCGGTTGCGGCGTTGCACCTTGGCCGCTTGCCAGACCACCTCGACATCGGCAACCTGCAGGAGGGGCACCGACCGCCCGGTGGTCTGGGCGTACACGTTCAGACTCGTCATCTTGGTGACGTCCGCGCGGTTGGCCTCAGCCGAGCGCAGCGACACGGGAATGATCTCGTCCTCCTCGCGGAACTGGGTGGTCACGAAGCCGCTCAGGGCCGTTTGCAGGGAGATGGCGATGTCCTGGTTGGTGACCCCAGCTCGCCGCGCCCGCGGCTGGTCGACACGCACGACGAGCTTCTTACTGCGTGCGCCCCAGTCATTGCTGATGTTCTTCGTGCCGGGAAGGGTGCGGAGCTTCGCTTTCACGAGGATGGCCAGGATCATGGCCATCGGCACCAGGCTGGACACGACCAGGCCGGTCCGGATCCCCAGGAAAACCAGCATCACACCCAGAACGATCACGACTGCCTGCAGCAAGTTGGTGACGAAATCGTCAAGCTTGCGATCGACTACTTCCGGCTGGAAGGCGACGACATCGAAGTCGACGCCCAGCGGGTATATGGCCTGTAGCCGAGCCATCTCGCGCGATACCTCGTCGCCCAGCACGACAATATTGCCACCCTCGCGCATCGAGATCGCCAGACCCAGGGCAGCCTGGCCGGAGGCGTGCATCGTGTTGCTCGGTGGGTCGATATAGCCTCGGTAGATACTCGCCAGATCGCCGAGATAGACGATGTCCTGACGCCCGGGCAGCGTTACCACCGTTTGGCGCAGGTCCTCGACGGTTTCGAAGTTGCCCGTTGGCTCGAGCACGATCCGCTCGACGCCCGTGCTCACGTCGCCGCCGGGGATGATGATATTCGCGCCTTCGAGAATGAGTCGGAGCTGGAGTGGTGAGAGGCCGATCTCGGCGAGTCGGGAATTGTCGTAGTCGACGAAGATCCGTTCCTCCTGGGCGCCATAGATGTCGACCTTGACCACCTCGTCGATCCGGAGCAGCTCGTCGCGGACTTCGTCGGCCACCTCTTTGAGCTCCGCGTACGAGAATCCGTCGCCGGTGATTGTGATGACCACGCCGAAGACATCGCCGAATTCGTCGTTGACCGTCGGCCCGATGATGTTCTCCGGGAGTTCCGGAGCGGTTTTGTCGACCTTTCGGCGGAGGCTGTCCCAGATCGGGCGCATCTCGGTGAACTCTTCGCGGATGTTCACCATGACGATGGACACGCCTGTTTTCGAGGTGCTCATCACGAAATCGAGCTCGGGCATCTCCTGGATGGCCTTCTCGAGCTTGTCGGTGACCAGGTTCTCGACTCGTTCTGGGCTGGCGCCCGGAAAGATCGTCAGCACCTGTGCAGTGCGGATGATGAAGCCTGGATCCTCCGCGCGGGACATGTTGGTGAAAGCCGACATGCCGCCGACCATCACGATGAGCAGTGCGACCGCGATGATGCGATTCTTCTCGATCGCCGCCCTGGTCAGATCCATGCTCAGCCCTCCCGTGCGCTGTCGAGGCGCACCTCTTGTCCGTCCTCGATCCGGCTGACCCCGGCGGTGACGACCAGGTCGCCGCTTGCGAGTCCCTCCACGATCTCGATTCCGGTGGGTGTGAAGTCACCCACTCTCACCGCGCGGCGGCGAGCGACCCCGAGTCCTGTGTGGGCTGCGCCACGAAGACGAACCGGCCCTCGCGATCCTCGCCGACAGCCTCGGGCGGCACGAAGAAGCGCTCGGTCGCGTCGTCCGCGTCGAACACAAACGTCACATCGGCCGCCATCCCGGGTCGCACGTCGCGATCGGCGTCGGGCAGCCGTACCGACACCGGGAACGTCGTGGCGAGGATGGTGGCACTGACGCCGACCTCGGTCACCACCCCCTCAAATGTTCTGCCTGCCAGCGCGTCGAACCTTACGCTCACCGTGTCGCCCTCGGCGATCTGCGTGATGACACCTTCAGGAACCGCCAGCTCCACCTCTGGCGCGCCGTCGGAGCTCAGCACAGCCACGGCCTGTCCACGACCGACGTTCTCGTTGACCTCCACGCGGAGCTCGGCGATGGCCCCCGCCACCGGAGCCTGGAGCCTGGTGTAGTCGACCTGGCGGAGGGCCAGCTCGAGGTGCTTGCTCACCCACTCGACCTGCGCATTCGCCGATGCCGCATTCGCGACGGCCGCATCGAGGTCCGCCCGGGACGCGTTGTCGTTTTCGTACAAGCCCCGGACACGTCGGAGACCGGCGTCGGCGTTTCGGGCCTCTGCCCGCGCCTGAGACAGGGCGGCCTCGGTCTCTTTGACCTGTAACTCGTAGTCGACGGGGTCGAGCCGCGCGATGAGCTGGCGCGCGCGGACGCGGTCGCCGAGGCGGACGGGCAACTCGTCGATCGTGCCTGGGACCCTGAAACTGAGGGTCGACTCGATGCCCGCGCGAGCGACGCCGGAGAACGAACGGGCACGACCGCCAGCGGTCGCGTAGACCTCAACGACGCGCACCGGGCGAATGACGGGCTCCGCTGGCGCGGCGGCGCACCGGCAAGCGACCAGTCAGCGAGATGCCGTTTCTCCTCAGGGAACCGGACGTCGATGTCGTCTCCGATCAAGTCGAGGACTTCTCTTTCGAAAACACCCCGCACCTCGTCGTTCCGCTCCCATGGGCCATCGAGCACGACACCCGCTATGCAAGCGGCGCACTGCATCTGGGCAGCCGCGACTGCAGGGGTCATAAGCGCGGCTCCACACACCACCATGGGAAGCGTCCACCTGGATCCAGTGGTCATCCGTACCTCCTGTGCACCGTAGCTTGCCAGTCCGCGGCCCAGTCCGCGGCCGATGTTGACAATGTCGCTCAAGCTCTGGCACGTGTTTCGGTGAGCCCCGGCCCGAGACGCGTCCGCGGAGCGAGCACGGTCATGGTCGTCTTCCAGGCGGTCGTGCGGGATCGTGAGGCCCGTGACGCCAGAGGACAACGAAGACGACAAATGGAGCCAGAAGCAGCGCCAGAAATCCGAAATGCCCTAGGGAGCGTTGGTTGGCAGGATCGGCGGAAAATACCACCACGATATAGAGCAAAACGACGCCTGGAATCGCCTCTACGCCCGACACCGCAAGGCCCAGCCATCGGCCCCACCATCGTTGCTGCGCCACGGCTCGGGCTGCAACCAAGTACAACGCCCCAACGCCGATGAGAAAGGCGATGTCGCCACGCGTGACGGGGCGTGTGCTTCCCGGTAAGCTGAGCACCACGAGGGTCCCGAGGTGAAGGAGTCCGCCGAGTGTCAGCAGCACAGGGGCCAAGCGTGATCTCATCAGGCGGTAGTCCTAATCCAGACAGCTGCGGCTGCAAGAGACACTGCCACACGGTTTGGGGCCTTCGGGCAGTCGCCAGGCGGTCATGACGCCATCCCGCGTTCTACTCTGAATAGACGCTTCCCGGGGGAGCACCAAGCGCAATGTCGCTGACCTCGATGGAACCGCACAGGAACGAACCGCCGATGCCGTACGCCGGCTGGAGGGTGACGCGATACGCTCGGAGACCCAGCCCCAGCGGATGCGTGCCGGCATCTTCGAACTGAAGATCCAGGATTGCGTTCTGGTTGTTGAAATCATGAATCCGAAGCTCGCAGACGTTGCCAAACCCGCAATGTCGCTTGCGTGTGGTTGTGCCAATCGACTCCTGAGTCTGCCTCTGGGTTGCGTCGGCCTTGGAATAGGTGAACGCGAAGGTAGAGGACAGGGCCTTCGAAGTCGTCTCGGCCACGCCGATCGAGGCGAGCCTCAAGTACCTCTGAATCGTGAAACGAGGGCCACGCGCCGAAGATCTCGACGAGCCGCTCAGCGCCTCGAATGTCGGTTGTCGGGTCCAGCGTCAACCTCCTCCGAGATCCGTTCCGTCAGACTGAAAGGAGTCGAAGCACGAAAGCGACCAAGACCGAAATCAGAACGATCCACATGATGGCCAGTACAAGGCGCCGCTGGTCCTCGGAAAGGCCCGCGACACGAGTCGCGCCAAGGTAGACACCGCTGCCAAACGCGACTAACCCTGAGAGGCCAGCGAGCAAGCCGGAGCCTCCATAGAACAGAATGCGCTCAGGCTCGTCATCGATCCCAAGGAACCTTGGATCAGGAACTTGCGAGAGGCCTATGCACAGCAGGCATAGGACTGCGCTTCCGATGAAGATGCTGCGAGCCATGTCTTGAAAGTCGCTCGGCCAGGCGAGAAGGCAGGACCGAAGTCCTGCGCGACAAGAAGACCGGTTCCGAATGAGCCTAGTCGGGTAGCTTGAACGCGAGCAACTCCCCTGTATACGTCCCGCCGCTCACGGCTACCACGATGTACTGGGTTCCGTTCAGCATGTACGTCATCGGCGATCCAGTCTGGGGTGCTGGCAGATGAAGGGCTCCGACCTCCTCGCCAGTCGCCTTGTCCAGCGCCCGAAGCATCGCGCCCCGCTGGCCCGACGGCGTTGGGCCATAGTTGTGTTCGCCCGCAATCAGCAACGTCTTGGTCACCAGCGTGCCCACGTTGTTGCCTAGCCGCCCGGTCGGGGGGATGTTCAGCCCCTTGAGCGCCGGATGGTTCCGGATGTTCTCGGGCGTAGCGCCAAACGGCACCTGCCACTCGATCTCGCCCCGATCGAGATCGATCGCGGTGATCCGGCTGTAGGGAGGCTTGATGAGCGGCAGCCCCTGCACGGTCAGACTGCCGCCGCCGGCAGGGGGCGCAGGTGCGGGCGTCGTCGTCGCGGCAGCGGAATTGGATCCGGATCCTCCCGCCAACCGGGGGCCGGTGAGCACGGTGCCCTGATGATAGGGCACGTCCGGTGCGGCGCCCGGTGGCGGTGGCACGAGCCCCAGGGGTGCGACTGCACTCTGCGACGCGACGTATAGAATATGAGTCTCGGGATCGTATGATCCGCCCGGCCAGTTCGTCGCGGCCCCTTGAGCCGCCATCGTTAGCGTCGCGATCGGGCCCTCCGCTCGGCTCACCGAGGGCGGCGTGAACATCGGTCCGATCCGATACGCCGACACGAGCTTCACCGCTTCGGCCCTGAGTTCTGGTGTGAAGTCGATCAAGTGGTCGATCGCGAGACCCTGCCTGTCGTAGGCCGGCGGCTTGGTCGGGAAGGGCTGGGTCGGCGAGTACCATTCTCCAGGTGTGTCGCCCTGGGGCGCGGGGCGTTCCTCGATGGGCCAGACCGGTTCGCCCGTGACGCGATCGAACACATACAGGAACGCCTGCTTGGTCGGCTGCGCGACGGCCTTGATGGTGCGCCCGCCGACCGCGATGTCTGCCAGAATCGGCGCGCACGGAATGTCCATGTCCCACACGCCGTGATGGACCAGCTGGAAGTGCCACCTGCGCTCTCCCGTGTAGAGATCCACCGCGACGAGGCTTTCCGCGAACAGATTGTCGCCCGGTCGACTGCCACCGTAGTAGTCGTGCGTCGGTAACTCCACGGGCAGGTACGCCAGGCCCAGCTCTTCGTCGACCGAAATCTGCGCCCAGACGCCCGTGTTGCCGGAGTAGGACCACGAGTCGTTTTCCCACGTGTCGTTGCCGAACTCGCCGGGACGCGGGATGGTCCGAAACAGCCACAGGCGCTTGCCCGTGCGCACATCGTAGCCGCGCACGGCTCCCTTCACGTTCGACTTGCTGCGCGGATTGGCGCCCGTCTCGAATGCCGCGCCGACAATGACCACGTCGCCGGCCACGGCCGGCGCGGAGTGCAACCCGACTGGCGCTTGCTCCGGATCGATCTGCTGATCGAAATCCAGCTTCAGATCGACGATACCGTCCTGACCGAAGCGCGCATCGCGGAGCCCCGTTTTCGCATCCAGCGCCACGAGTCGGTAGCCGGGTGTGACATAGAGGATCCGCTCGTCGGTTCCGTCGCTCCAGTACGCGAGTCCCCGTCCCGAAAATTGACGAGGCGCCGCCGCGCCCCGTGCGGCTTCATGCTCGCTGTGCATCCACAGCAGCTCGCCCGTTGCCGGGTCGAGGGCCACCACCGCGCGCCTGGTTCCGCCCGTCGAAAACAGGCGGCCGTTCACCACGAGCGGTGTGGACTGCAGGTTGAACTCGGGCCGCGGGCCGAGGTTGTCGGTCTTGAACCGCCAGGCTACCTCAAGGTCTTCGAAGTTGGCTGCCGTGATTTGATCGAGGGGCGCGTACCGCGTGTGCCCGAGATCGCCACCGTAGCTCCGCCACTCGCCGTCGGCGGCCCCGGACTGTCCCTGCACGTCTCGGGCACTCCAATTCGCCGTTGAGATGAAAATCAGCGTGACGAGCACGCCTCGGAATACGCGCTGTCGCATGCGCTTGCTCCCTTTCCGCTCTTGCTCTTGCCTAGTTGCTCGTGCCGCCGGCGCTCCAGCGCCCGCGAAGGCTCGCACGATCGACTTCGTGCCCTCTGAGGTACACGCGGTCGATCCGCCGGGTATTCGTGATGTCGTCGAGCGGATTAGCGTCGAGGACGACGAAATCCGCGCTCTTGCCAGGGGCAATCTGTCCGAGTTCGTCGAGGCCAAGGATGCCGGCCGAGTTCTTTGTTGCCGCGACCAGTACCTCGGCCGGCGTCATGCCGGCCGCGACCATGTTTTCGAGCTCGGTATGCAGCGTCCAGCCCACGAACTGGTCGCCCGTCTGGCCGCCGCCGTCGGTGCCGACGCCAATCGTCACACCGGCGTCTCGCAACCGGCGAATACCGCTGGCGATCCGGTCCCACGACTGGCGCCCCCGCTCGAGCGCCTCCGGTGCGGTGCTGGCCAGCCGCGTCATGAGCCGGCTGATCTGGGCTGCCGACACCGTTTCAGCCACCAGCGGGTGTGGTGGATCAAGCCAGGGTGCATCGATCTGGCGCCGCAGGCCACCGAGGGCCAGGAGCACGGTGGTGTCCGGGTGCGCCTCGAATAGCGTCACCAGCTCGTCGTCCACGTCGCTGATCATGTGGGCGAACACGTCGAGACCGGCCCGCAACAGTCCCTTTGCCTCCTCTAGGCCTGTCGCGTGCGCGGCGACGCGCATATTCAGCGCATGCGCTTCGTCAATGATCGCGCGATACAGGTTCGGCGCGAGCGGCTCGATGCTGCCGCCGCGGCTGTCTACCCAGGTCTTGACGAGCGTGACGTTCTTCGATGCCAGCTCCCGCACCGCCGCCCTGGCGCCTTCCTCGGTCGTCACGACGTGAGCGGCGTGACGCATGTTGCTCGCGCTGATCTCGGCAAGCGACGCCAGCCCCTGCCCGGCCGTCAGGAACCGCGCGGCGTCCGGATGCTGGCCAGCGAGCGTCTCGTCACGTATCGCGTACGGCAGGTCATCGAAGTCGGAGCCCATCGCCTGGCTAGCTGCGACGCCGAAGTAGGCAAACCGCTGCATGTGATCGAGGATGTTCTCGCGGGTGTAGTTTTGGGGGCCGAGCGCCAGGTCATTCATGTACCCGATGTGCGAGTGCGCATCGACGAAGGCGGGGACGACGGTCTTGCCGGTAAGATCGATGTGTGCGGCCCCGGCAGGCGCTTCCGCTTCTTCCCGCCGGCCGACCCAAGTGATGCGAGGACCGTCCACGAGAAACGCACCGTCCTCGATGGCCGTAGCCCCGTCGCCGGTCAGGAGACGCGCGCCCTCGAAAAGGGTGAGAGGTCCGGTGCCCTCGGTGCGCATCGCCTCGTCCGCTGAACGGGGGGAGCAGCCGGTAGCCAGTAACACACACCACAGCGCCATCGAGAGGGCGGGCCAGGTGTGTCTCGCGTTGCCCATCGCACTACTTGCCGTCGCGGAGCGTCAACAATGTCACTCGACCCCTGTCGACAACGTGTATGCAGCGCTTGTGACCCACGATTTGTCAATACACTACCACGACGAAGGGTAGCCAAGTCGGACAGGGTGCAGCCCATACCCGAGCGTAGGTAGTGTGTCCGCAAGGGCGGTCGCGCCCCAGCTTCAGCCTTGCGTGAGGCGCCGGTGCAGGGCACACTGTCGATGCGGTGTCTTCTGGCTGCCGCGGAGAACACGCCCATGCGACCAAAGTTCCCACGCGGGCTCTCGATTTCCCTTCCGGTTATCATCATCCTCACGCTCTGGTTCACCGGGCTGCGACTCGACCCCTTGGTGTTGGCCCAGGCAACAGCGCCTCCGACGTTCGAGGTCGACGGCGAATGGCCGAAACCTTTGCCCAACGGCTGGTCGGTCGGACCGGTGAGCGGCATCACCATTGACGCTCGTGATCATGTCTTTATTGTTCAGCGCGCCGAAGCCGTGCGGCAGGCCGGAGGCGCGCCGGCGCCGCCGGTCGTCGAGTTCGACCCCGCCGGCAACGTGGTGCAGACCTGGGGTGGCCCAGGCGATGGCTTCGAATGGCCCGAACAGGTGCACGGGATCACGATCGATCACAAGGATCGTGTTTGGATTAGCGGGAACGGGTCGACAGACGCACACATCCTGACCTTCAGCAGGGAAGGGAAGTTTCTGCGACAGATCGGACGAGCCGGCGCCAGCGGTGGCAGCAACGACACGGCGAATCTCGCGCACGCCACACAGATGCGCGTCGACCCGTTGACCGATGAGGTGTTCGTCTCCGACGGCGAACTGAACCAGCATCATCGCGTCATCGTGTTTGACGCTGAGACGGGCGCGTAGGTGGTGGCACGGGCCGCAGAACGTGCGCTTTCGCGGAACGCGGATAAGATTCCACTGGCACCGACGCGAGTCCTTGGGATTCGCCAAGATGCGGCGCTCGTCGTGGATGATGCCTTCGCGCCAGGCGAGGAGCTCGTGGCCACCGGCTTTGGTGTCGCCGCGTGTGTCGGGATCCGTCGCACGAGCTGGACCACTCGTCTGCGACCGGAGATTGAATGAGTCAGAAGACGTCCCCTCCAGATGCCCCGAAGCATCCGCATCTGACAACCGTTCACGGACGGACCCTCGTAGACGACTACTATTGGCTGAGGGACAAAGACTCGCCGGCGGTGACGGAGTATCTCGAAGCCGAGGACCGTTACGCGAACGACTCGATGTCAGCCACCGCGGTCCTGCAAGACACGCTCTATCAAGAGATCCTCAGTCACGTCAAAGAGACCGACGAGACCGTTCCATTCAGGCTCGGCGAGTACGTCTACTACTCGCGAACCGAGAAAGGCCGGGAACACGCCATTCACTGCGCAAGTTCCGCAGCGTGTCGGCAGCTGAGGAAGTTCTTCTCGACTTGAACGTGCTCGCCGAGGGGCAGACGTTCTTCGCAGTGGGTCCCAGCGCGGTCAGTGACGATGGTCGCCTGCTGGCGTACAGGATGGACGTTGTCGGCTATCGTCAGTTCACGCTTGCGATCAAGGACTTGCAGACCGCTGCGGTGTTGAGTGAACGGATAGAGAGGGTCACGGGTGTCGTGTGGGCAGTCGACAACCGGACCGTGTTCTATGTGACTGAAGATCCCGTCACCAAACGATCCGACAAGCTCTTTCGTCACATGGTCGGAACCGACGCGCACGATCTCGTCTACGAAGAGCAAAACGACCTCTTTTCGTTGGGCGTCACGCGGTCACGAGATAAGGCCATGATCTTCGTGATGGCTCATAGCATGACGTCGACGGAGGTGCGCTACATCGACGCAACCCGTCCAGATGCGGTGGCAGCGCTCGTCGTGGCCCGCGAACCGGATCACGAATACGCCGTCGGTCACCGCAACGGCCTCTTCTACATACGCACCAACAAAGGCGCCACGAACTTCCGCGTCGTGACGGCTCCGGTAGGGGATCCTTCCGAAGGTCGCTGGACAGAGCTCGTTCCGCACCGGCCCGGCGTCAAGATCGACCGAATTGACGTATTCGCCGACCATCTCGTGCAGTCGTGCTGGGAGGAAGGTCTTCAGCAGCTCGAGGTCATGAGTCTGGCCACGCGCGATACGCACCGGGTCGTGTTTCCCGAGCCGGTCTACGCGGTGTTTCCGGTGTCGAACGCCGAGTTCGATGTGACGGTCGTTCGATATCAGTACCAGTCTCTTGTGACGCCACCGTCCGTGTTCGACTACGACATGAACACGCGACAGGCCACGTTGTTGAAGGAGATGGAGGTGCCTGGTGGCTTCGACCGTGCGGACCACACATCGGAGCGGATAGCCGCGACGGCCGCCGACGGTACCCGTGTGCCCATCTCGCTCGTCTACTCGAGCGGCGTGCGGCTCGATGGATCCGCCCCGCTGCTTCTGTCCGGCTATGGGTCCTACGGGATTTCGATGTCGCCGGTGTTCTCGTCGGCACGACTGGCGCTCCTCGATCGAGGGGTCATCTGTGCGATCGCGCACGTTCGCGGAGGAGAAGAGCTTGGCGAGGATTGGCGTGAGCGGGGACGCATGATGGAGAAGATGAACACGTTTACCGACTTCATTACGTGCGCTGAGCACCTGCTGGTCCGCCGGTACACGTCGAGCAGCCGGCTGGCCATCCAGCGAGGCAGCGCCGGCGGCCTCCTGGTCGGTGTGGTGACAAATATGCGGCCCAGCCTGTTCAAGGCGGCGATCGCGCAGGTCCCGTTCGTCGACGTCATCAACACGATGCTCGACGCGTCGCTGCCACTGACGACCGGCGAGTACATCGAGTGGGGCAATCCCAACGAGCAGTCGGCCTTCGACTACATCATGCAGTACTCACCGTACGACAACGTGCGGCAGCAGGAATACCCGGCCATGCTCATCAAGGTCTCGCTCAACGATAGCCAGGTGCCGTACTGGGAAGGCGCGAAGCTCGTGGCGAAGCTGCGCGATTTCAAGACCGACCAGAATCCGCTGCTGTTGAAGGTCAACTTCGGTGCGGGGCACGGCGGGTCGTCTGGCAGGTACGAAGCCATGCGCGAGCTGGCGTTCGATTATGCGTTCGTCCTGTGGCAGCTTGGCCTGGCCGAGTCTGGGACGGTGGCGGGGTAGCGCAAGAGTTCAGTTCCGGCGTCCAAGAGGCGGCCCGTCTGCCGGTCTGGCGAAAGGCTGGTGCGACACCTGTTTGCTGTCTGCCGGTCTGGCGAAAGGCTGGTGCTTGCGTGCTTTTTCCTTGGTGCTGCCGGTCCCTCATCGTAGACTCGACGCGCCAATGCAGCTGATTTTTGAACAGGTTCGCGTCGGCGGCGACCGCAACTTCGGCTATCTGCTCGCCGACCGCAGCAGCCGAGAGGGAGTGCTGATCGATCCATCGTACACGCCCGAAGCCGTCGTTCAACGTGCCGCCGACCAGCACGTCACGATTACCCACGTCATCAACACGCACGGGCACCCCGACCACGTCAACGGTAATGCCAAGGCGATGGAGTTGACCGGTGCGCCTCTCGCGGCTCACGCCTCCTCCGCGGAGAAACCCACGGTTCATCTTCACGAGGACCAGCCGCTGGCGGTTGGGGCGTTCCGCTTGTCGTTTTTCCACACACCGGGCCACTGCGCTGACCACGTCGTGATTTACGAGCCGTCATATCGGATCGTCGTGACGGGAGATCTGCTGTTCGTGGGCAAAGTGGGTGGAACCGCGACCGAAGAAGATCACCGGACCGAGTGGGACAGCCTCTGTCGAGTGCTCGACCAGGTTCCAGACGAGGCCACGGTCTGGCCGGGTCACGACTACGGAGTCCGTCCCAGCTCGACGCTCGAGCTCGAGAAGAAGACCAATCCGTTCCTGCTGTGTGGTGACGTCGACGCCTTCATCAAGATGAAACGCGATTGGCCCGACTACAAGAAACGGCTTGGCCTCAAATGACCGGTGCGAAACGGCGCCCATCTCAGAAGACGTTTCTCCTGGATTTGCTCGACGAGGCGTTCGACCGTCGCGCCTGGCACGGTACGACACTGCTCGGGTCGGTCCGAGGCGTAGACGTGGACCTCGCCGCGTGGCGGCCTTTACCCCGTCGTCACAATATCTGGGAACTGGTGGCTCACGCAGCCTACTGGAAGTACGCCGTCCGACGCCGTCTCACGGGAGAGAAGCGCGGTGCGTTCGCCCTGAAAGGGAGCAACTGGTTCTTAAGGCCCTCGTCGGGAATCCGCGGTGGCGGTGGAACAGACGACGACCGTCGCCAGTGGAAAGACGACGTGCGGCTTCTCGTTGACGAGCACGCGCGTTTGAGAGAGGCGGTGGCGGCCGTTCCGGTGCGGACGATTGACGGGCCGATCGGACCTCAACGCGCTGGAACCAAGGGGCCTCCCGTTACTCGTGGATTCCTGATCCGCGGTATCGCGGCGCACGATCTCTACCACGCCGGTCAGATTCAGTTACTGAAGCGTCTTCGAGGGCCTCGCTGACAGAGACGACCGACGTGCAGTTCCTTATTGCCAGGCTCGAGAAGCCGACGCGGGCTCTCGACCCGTCCACCCGAACGTCATCCATCGGCAGGGTCGCGCTCGGGGCGTGACGGGGCGGCGCGCCCGCCGGGTGTGCGCCACGGCGAAGCTATTGAACCACAAGACGATGAAACGAGCCCTGGCCGTGTCGCGTGTGCTACGGTCTGAGAGAGACATGACAACGGGGAAGATGTGCCTGTCGGTGCTGGCTGCCGCGTCGTTCGTGGTGGTGATCGAGGCACAGCGGTCACCTGCGCCGGACGTGATTTCGCGGATTCGTGCGGAAGCCGACGAGCGCTCGCAGATCCTGCGCACTGTTCAGGTGCTCACCGACCTCTACGGACCTCGACTCACCGGATCGCCGAATCTCGAGGCCGCGGGCGAGTGGGCTCTCGAGCGGATGGCTTCTTGGGGATTGACCAACGCCCACCTCGAGTCTTGGGACTGGGAACGTCCGGGCTGGGCCAACGAGCGGGTCAGCGCGCACATCACGTCGCCGGTGAAAGACCAGCTCACCGTCGAAGTGCTGGCCTGGTCACCTGGGACCGATGGCCCGATCAGGGCGCGAGCGGTTCACTTGAATCCTCCAGAAGAACCGACGTCGGAGCAATTCACCGAGTATCTCGACGCCATCAAGGAGCAGGTCACAGACCGCATTGTTCTTGCCGGCCGGCATGCCGAGGTTCCGATCGACTTGACGCCTCCGCTGACGCGGCTCGACGAGGCGCAGGTCCGCGCCGACATGGCCGCCGACGGGCGCAACCGCAGCCGCCGTACGCAGCGCCGGGCGAATGGGGTCCTGTCGCCAGCGGAGATGAGTCGTCGGATCGACCAGTTCCTCCTGGCTAACGGCGCGCTCCTCCGCATCGACGATGCCGGACGTGAGCACGGTCAGATTGCCGCGTTCGGCAACCGGACGTACGATCCGGCGCGAATCGTGCCGACGGTCGTGATGCGAAACGAGGACTACGGCCGCATCGCCAGGCTCCTCGCGTCTGACTTATCCGTCGAGCTCGAGTTCGACATCGTCAATCGCATGTATCCAGAAGGACGGACGGCGTACAACGTGATTGCCGAGATCGAGGGAGCCGACCTGAGAGACGAAGTGGTGATGATCGGCGGGCATCTCGATTCCTGGCAGTCGGCAACGGGCGCGACCGACAACGCCGTTGGGTGCGCGGTGATGATGGAGGTCGCTCGCATCCTGAGGGCCATCGGCGCGCGTCCACGGCGTACGATCCGTGTCGCTCTGTGGAGCGGCGAGGAGCAGGGCCTGCGAGGTTCGCGGGCGTACGTCGCCGAACACTTCGGATCGTTCGAGGAGCAGAAGCAGGATTTCCAGCACCTTGTCGCGTACTTGAATCTCGACACGGGGACGGGGCGTCCGCGGGGCGCGACGGTGTTTGGTCCTCAAGCGGCTGCTGATTACCTATCCGAGCTCTTTACGCCCTTCGCGGATCTCGGGATGATCGGTGCCGTCACGACAACCAGGCGGACGACCTATCAGACCGATCACACGGTGTTCAATCAGGCAGGGTTGTCGGGCATCAACTTCACCCAGGACCCGATCGAGTACGACTCCCACACCCACCATACCAACCTTGACTCGTACGAGCGGATCCTCGAAGAGGACGTGAAGGCGGCGGCGGTCGTCATCGCATCCACGGTGTACCATCTGGCGACCCGCGATGACCGGTTGCCGCGGTTCAGCGTGGACGAGATGCCGCGCCCGGCTCAATAGCCACGAGGCTACGAGATGCGTCACCAGATCGTTGACACCCCCATGTCGGGACCGTACGATCCACTGAACTCGAGGCTAAAACGGCGCCCGGTACCCGCTGGTTATGGCCGGCGGAAGCGGTGACAAGAAGGACGCGATGAAGAAGAGGAGCGATCGCAACTCGGTAAGCCGTCGCCGATTCCTATGTCAGGCGGTGACTGGTGCCGGCGCGACGGCTGCTGCCACCCTTGCCCCGACGGCATTGGCGCAGACGCCAGGGGCCGAGTCGGCCGCGGGGGCTGCCGGTGCGCCGATCACCGTGCCCTCCGCGTTCGCTGCGGCGTCAGCGACGTCCGCCGTCGTCCCCGATTTCCCGATGACCGGGGCACAGGTGTTTGCCCGCGCCTGCCGACGCGAGGGCGTGGGCGCGCTGTTTACCTGTCCTGGCAATTACCCCGTGATCCATGCCCTGGCAGAAGTGGGCATCCCCGCCTACGGCGGACGACACGAAGGGTCGATGGCTCACGCGGCCGATGCGTTCATCCGCATCACGGGTGAAGTCGCCGTGGCCTCGGGTACGGAGGGTCCTGGTTTTACTGACATGATCTGCGCGGTCGCCGCCGCCAGCGCTGCCCGTACTCCGCTGCTGGTCGTGGCGAGCAATATGTCGATCGCGGCGGAGGACACCGAAAGGGGTATCCAGCTCACGTATCAGCAGCCGACGACCGAAGGGATGAAGAAGTACGGCAAGCGGCTCATTACCCCGCGCCGGGTCCACGAGTACGCGGGTTACGCCTTCCGGCAGCTCCGGAGCGGCGTGCCCAAGCCGGTGCACCTCGATTTTCCATCAGAGGTCGCGTTTGCCCGTTTCGAGGACGCAACCGAGCTCGAGTACTACTACGACCGAACGCAGTATCGGTCGGAGACGCGACCGCATCCGTCGTCCGAGGAAATTGAACGGGCAATCGACATGATCCGGGCTGCCGACCGCCCGATCATCGTGTCGAGCAACGGCGTCTTCTATGCGAAGGCGTGGGATGCGCTGAAGCAGCTCGCCGAGCGCGGCCAGATTCCGGTCGTCGAGTCCGGCGCGATGAAGGGACAGTTTTCGGATGAGAGCCCGCTCTCGGCGAACGCCTCGCCGACAGCGCTGTCGAGCGCCGACCTCGTGATCATGGTGGGCCAGCACTGCATGCCGACCGTGGGGGAGTTTGCGTTCGATACGGATGCACAGTACATCCGTATCGATCAATCGCACGAGGACATCGGCCGCAACGTGCCGGTTGATCTGGGGATTGTCAGTTGTGAGCGCGCGGCGTTGGAAGCCCTGGCCGACCAGATGCCCCGCGAGACGCACAACGCCTGGGTCGCCGAGATCGCGGCCGCCCGCAAGCAGTTCGAGGATCAGAACCTCGAGTACTGCAATCTCGGCCTCAGTCATAGCGATGCCGTACATCCCGCAGTCATCGCGAAAGAGCTTGGCGATTTCCTCTACAGAGGGGATCTACCGAAAGAGCAGACCACGATCGTATCCGGTGGCTTTGGCATTGCCCGATATGTCAGGCGACAGCTACGCGCCTATCGCCCGGGTCAGATCATGAATGGTGCGTACCAGTACGGCGCGATTGGGCCAGACGTCGGATACGCCGTTGGCGTCGCCGCCGCGGTGCAACTTGGTGCGGGACCGCAAGCACCCTACCGCGGGCATCCGGTCGTCTGTATCACGGGTGACGCTGGATTTGGTTACACGGCGATGGAGATCGATACGATGGCCAAGTACAAGCTGCCGGTCATCATCATCGTCTACAACAACAACGCGTGGGGAACGTGGACCCAGGCGGCGAGCATGCCGCGCGCGCTGCCGATTCACCTGTTCCAAGAGAACTTGCGGTACGACAAGGTCGCGGAGGCGCTAGGCGGCTACGGAGAATACGTGACATGACCGGCAGAGTTCAGGCAGGCTCTCGAGCGGGCCTATCAGGTGGCGGCGAGGGAAAGCCGGCCCTGTGTCATCAACTGTCAGGGAAAGAAGGAATTCTGGGATAGGCAGGGATTTCCGCCAGGATTCCTCGGCAAGATTGAGCCTGGCGTGATGTCCTACTACCACTGATGGTCGCATGACCCAGGCTCGCGTCATGGGCGCGCGGGGCCGCGAGGCTGCCGCTGTCGTGACCGCGACCCTGCAGCATTACGCGGACAGGGGCGTCTTCAGGGGCTTTCGCGCAGAGCGGGTCCCGAGAGGACGAGTCCGGTACACGTTCAGCTGGCTGACGCGCGTGCCGATGTCTGTCGTCTTCGACCCGACGCGGAGTGTCTTGGCGTTTCAGGCGGTGTTCCAAGGCCTCGAGCCGCGTTCGCCGATCACCGCGGATCTCAAGGCGATGGTCGATGGGCGGTCCGACCGCCGCCCCATAAGCGTCTGGATCCCCGCAGGGCGCGTGTGGCGTGCGCCAGAAGAAAGGGTGCACTATCGCTGACGCTTGCCATTCGCGGCAGGCATCATGAGTACGCCGTCCGGAACGCCTTGAATCTGGTCAATGAGCTCTTCCTGCTATTGCGCCAGACCTATCCCGACTATCTGATCGAGCACTTTGGAGCGTCCGCTGAATGACCAAGAGCCGAGCCTGCATCTCGTTGGTCCTGGGGGTCTGGGTGTGCTCCGCGATGCTGGTGGCCCAGGGCGCCCTCACGGCGACGACCCCGCGTCTGGGTGGAAATCCCGAGGCAGCCAAAGTCCAGAATCCCGTTTCCGCGACGCCGGAGTCAGTCGCCGAGGGACGTGGCATCTATCGTCGCCTCTGTTCGGGTTGCCATGGTTTCGAAGGTCGGGGGGGATGGCGGGGGAACCGGGGCGGGCGGGCAACCGGCGGACTTCACCAACGACACCTGGGAATTCGGGGCCAGCGACGGCGAGATCTTCTATGCGATCCACGATGGCACGTCCGGCGACATGCAGGCCGACTCCGACCTGATGGAGGACACGGAGATCTGGCATCTCGTGAACTTCTTGCGCAGCCTCGGGTCCGAGCCATAGCGCCTGACCATCAGATCCAGCGGCGGCGCAGCCAGCCGCAGGGTGGCCGCGACCGCGATGAGATTGGCTGCGTCACGAAGTGCGCGCCTGGTCTCACCTCAGGCGCCACAATCTCAGGCGGCGGCCTTACTGGTCTCGAACACGATGCGCCATCGGCTCGCCGCGTTGCGCGCCCACACGCGCACCCACGTCCCATGCTCAGCGCCCGCGGTCGTGCGCGCGTCATACCCTGCGATGGCCACCGCCAGATCGTTCGACGCAGCCGTCTCAACGCGGACGACGTGGAATGCCACTTCGGCCCAGGTCGCAGCCGCCCACGTTACAGCCGCTTCACGACCGACGCGCGGCATCTGGCCGCTGCGGTGAATGCGGACCGAATCGGACCAGCGTTGGCGCCAGCGGTCGCCGCCGCTGGCAACCTCTGCTTCGGCCGTTTCGGCGGTCTCGTCGGCCCTTCCTCCCTCTCCACCCTCCGGCGTCGCCGCCGCGCGGAACTCCGACGCGTCGCGCCAAATGTCCGGCAGGTCGATGCCCTCGTCCAGCCACACCCGCCACGTATCGTTTGACTGCCGCTTCCACACGCTGAAATAGGCGCCCTGCGCGACCAGGCTCTTGGCCGCCGGGTCCATGACGACGTACGGCCCGGTGAGCCATCCCAACGACCCGTCAGCTGAGACGTGTCCAGTGTGCGGGTTCCAGACGAGCGACGGTCCAAGCGGCAACTGTGCGAGCGGTCGGTTTTCGAGCGCGGTCACGGCGCTCACGAGCCGTGTGCCGTTGCCGGTTTCGCCGGCCTCGATCTGAACGGCGTCGTCGGCAAAGAACGCGAGGAAGCCGTTTCGCAGGCCAAGCTCAGCGGTCGCGGCCGCAAACGCGCGTTCGGTCGCGACCATCCGTAGCAACGCCTGCGGATTGGACTGGGCGGCGGCGATCCCGCACGCGGCGAGCATCACGGTCGCCACAACGGCGCTCCTCATGCTTTCCTTCCTATCAGCTCCCAGAGCAGCAACCTCAAGACGCTGCCGTGCTGATTGTCCTGACAGTGCTGTGAGAACGTCAGCCAAGCGGCCACGAGCAGTTATAATCGCACGAGCGACTCCACGATCCCGAAAGGAATCCGCGATGGATACGTCTCCGTGCAGGTCCAGGTGCCGGTGCTGATGATTCATGGGCTCGAGCGCTCCGCGCGGATGGCGGGGGCCGTCGCGGCGGACTGGGAGTGGGTCGACGGGGCACCGACGATCGTGACCGTGCCTGGTGCGGGACGTTGGGCGGAGCACGCCGCGCCCGAGCTCGTCTCCTCCATGGAGGCTTGGCCATCGCGGTGACCGATTCGACAGTCAGCGTCGATCGGCTCATGAGAGAGATCGAAGGTGAGGTTCGCCGTGACCGTCGCGCGCGATTGGTTGCGCGGGGAGGACCCGACGAGTACGCCGACCAGGAGACGTTCGCGATCGTCGAGCGCGTGTTGCGGCGCGCTGTGGAAGACCGCAATCCCGATCTGCTGTTGCTTCAAGAGCTGCTTGGCGATGAAGAACGCTGGCAACCGCAGCTGCACCTGCGCTTCTCCAGTCATCACCCGCTCATAGGAGCCCCTCTCCTGTTCGTGAAACGCCGTCTGCTGTTGCCGGTGCTTCGCTGGCTGTACGAGTACAGCCTCGAGAATTTTCGGCGTCAGCAGAGACTCAATCGAGTGCTCCTCGCGTGCATCGAAGATCTGGCCATCGAGAACGCCAGGCTTCGACGCGAATTCGATTCTCTGATCGGCAGGGGACGCTGATGTCCCGACCGCGAAGAGATTCCGTGCTTGGGACACTGGTGTCCCAAGTACGAAGTAGCTCGACACGTTCCGGGCGGGGCATCCCGTCTGACGGCGTTTCTCCTCGCTCGGATATACCCGATAGGTTCGCTCGTCGTGCCTTGTCAGCCGGGCTCCGCACTCCGGAACGTCTGTCAACCTATTCCATGCTCGGGACACCAGCTACTTGAAGATCGCCTGCGTCGTCCACAGGTTCGGGACCGACATCGCAGGCGGCTCCGAGGCGCATTGTCGAGCGATCGCTGAACACCTCGCCCAACGGCACGACGTCACCGTGTTGACGACGAGCGCCCGCGACCACGTCACATGGCACAACGACTACGAGTCCGGTACCGGGCGGTCGGGGCCTCTCACTGTAAAGCGCTTTCCCGTGCTCAGGCCCAGGTCGATGCACCGGTTCGCCGAGATCAGCGAGGTCGTGTTCACGGGCAAGGCGTCTGAGGACGAGCAGGAGAGGTGGTTCAAAGAAAACGGACCAGAGTCTCCGGCCCTATTGGACCATCTCCGGCGGCACGGCGCCGAGTACGACCGGGTCTTGTTCTGGGCGTTTCGTTACGCGACGACGTACTTTGGCCTGCCCATCGTCGCGGATCGGGCTGTGTTGTTGCCGACCGCTGAAGAAGACCCCGTGATGCGGATCGACCTTCTGGAGCGATTCTTCGGGCTCCCGAAGGGGCTGGCATTCCTCACGCCCGAAGAAGCGGAGCTCGTCGCTCGCCGCAGATCTGGTCCGCTTCCGCCGTCGTGTGTGATTGGATGCGGGATCGAACCGCCCACCGCGCAGCCGCCGGTCGAGGGCCTTGCCGGAATCGGCGTGGAACGTCCGTTCGTACTGTATCTCGGTCGGATCGACCCCAACAAGGGGTGTGAAGCGCTGGTCGCGGACTTCACGCGGTATCACGCCGAGGAAGGAGGCGGTGTCAGTCTGGTCATGGCGGGGCCCGCGAACATGCCGATTCCACGGGGGCCGGCGTTCAAGATACTCGGATTCGTTTCAGACGACGTGCGCGAGGCTCTGCTGGCTCACGCCGCGGTGTTGGTCGTGCCGTCACTTTTCGAGAGTCTCAGCATGGTGCTGCTCGAGGCGTGGAATCACGGCGTTCCCGTGCTGGTGAACGGCCGTTGTGCGGTGCTGAAAGGGCAGGTCACCCGGGCCAACGGGGGCTTGTATTACCGGAGCTACGACGAGTTCAGTCGTGGCTTACGTCGGCTGCTCGGCACCGCCGCGGAGGGCGAGAACAGCATCGCTCGGGGGCTCGGGAGACAGGGACAGGCGTACGTCGAGCGCGAGTACCGCTGGCCGAAGGTGATGGGGACGCTGGAGGCGTTTCTCGAAGGGCTGTAGCCACGGGGCCTCCACGCGGCCGACCTGGCGGGCGAGATTCGCTCGTTCTCAGGGTCCTGGGCGATGGCCGAGCCGGATGTGGCGCTGAGAGCACGGAGACGGACGGCTTCATTCACGCCGTGCGCGAGAATCCGAAGAACGCCGTCGGGGGTGTCCTCGGCTGTGAGAGTAGTGGAACTTGCTCGAAGGTGACTCATGAACAACCTTATGGACTTGCTCGACGCCGAGCAGTTGATGACCATGGCGGCACTGTTTCTGCCGAAGATCGCGGCAGCCATCGTCGTCCTGATCGCGTTCTGGGTTATCAGACGCGTGACCAGGACACCGGTGAGGCTTGCCCTTCGAGGTGCCGGGTTCGAGGAAGCGCTCGTCGGGCTGTTTGCGGACAGCGTGTATGGGGGCCCCTGCTTGTGCTCGCGGTAGTCATGGCGGCAAGTCAACTCGGCTTCAACGTCGCCGCGGCGCTAGCCGGCATTGGCGTCGTGGGCCTCGCAGTCGGCTTTGCAGCCCAGGACTCACTCGCCAACATGATTTCCGGATTTCTCATCTTTTGGGACAAACCCTTCCAGGTGGGAGATATCATCACCGTTGAAGGGCAGTACGGAAAGATTGCCCAGATCACGATGCGGACGACGCGCATCCGGACCCCCGACAACACGTACGTCATCATCCCGAACAAGAACATCATCGACAGCGTGCTCACGAATCACTCGAAGCACGGGGAGGTTCGCCTCAACGTCCCGATCGGCATCGCTTACAAGGAGCACATCCCGGACGCGCGACGGGTGCTGCTGGAAGCCGTCGCGGGACTGGAAGGGGTGCTCGCGGATCCGCCTCCGGATGTTGTGGTGAGCGAGACGGCTGCTTCGAGCGTCGACCTGATGGTCCGTGTGTGGATTGCCGACGCCTACCAGGAGAGGCCCGTGTACCATCGCGTTCTCGAGGCGTCGAAGCTCGCGCTCGACGCGGCTGGCATCCAGATTCCATTCCCTCATCTGCAGCTGTTCGTGGACGACGTCGAGGGACGGGTGATCGAGAAGGTCAGCCACCTCGCGAATGGGGGGGAGGCGCGTCACGCGTTCGAGTCTCTCGTGGGGCAGGCTGAAAGTCGGCACGTGGGGTACCTTGTGGGGTACCTGTGGGGTACCGAGCCTGACTTGCAATGACGTGGGAATTCTGGC
>Ga0326597_10001375_pt1 | contig 39704 bp, 31 predicted proteins | sample RVTome_12_FD_203789 | JGI IMG/M metagenome (GOLD analysis project Ga0326597, IMG submission 203789) | Soil microbial communities from uranium-contaminated site in the Upper Colorado River Basin, Wyoming, United States - RVT100D185 | ecosystem: Environmental > Terrestrial > Soil > Contaminated >... | reverse complement strand
TTCCGGCGATCCGCCTGGGCCGCCGCGAATCCTGGAGCTGGCGAAGGGATTTGAACCCCCGACCCTCTGATTACAAATCAGATGCTCTACCAACTGAGCTACGCCAGCACTCGACAAAACCAGCAGTCTAGCAGAGTCAAATCAAATATGCAAATCGCAAGAGCCCAATTTGGCTTCCGTCAGTGCTCGCCCCGCTTGTTCTCGGACTCTCCGCAAATCTTATCCCATTTTGCCGTGTCCGCGGGGGGCGGGATCAAGCGATTTCCGCAATCGATTCGGCACTGCCGGCCTCACGCTTTTGAAGTGCCGCCTCGCGATGCCTCCAGGCGCAGGAGGCGGGACTTCATTTCCAGCCCTCCGGCGTACCCCCCCAAAGAACCGTCACATGCGACGACGCGATGGCACGGAACCACGATCGCCGCCGGATTAGAATGATTCGCCATCCCGACGGCGCGGGCCGCCTTGGGCCGGCCGACGGCGCGCGCGATCTCGCCGTAAGAACGAGTCTCGCCGTACGGAATCCGCAGCAACGCCTTCCACACCTGCAATTGAAACCGTGTTCCCTGGAGATCAAGCGGAACGGTAAACTCGCGCCGGCGGCCGACCAGAAATTCCGAGATCTCCACGAGCGCGCGCCTTGCAAAGACAGCTTCCAAGCTGCCGTGGGAGGAGCGAGGGCTTCCGGCGAACGATTGTGACGGCTTGCGGACGCTCACTTCGCGCAGTCCGTTCTCCGAGCACGCTACGCTAATCTCTCCGATGGGAAATCGCTCGGAAGCGTAATAGAGATGATCCGCCGAGGACGATCCTTTGGGGTTCTTCCGAACGTGCTTCATCTCATTCCTCTCCAATCGCGTAAAAGCGCAATCATTCTCAAGCCCGGTCCGCACCCCTCGTCTAGGGGCACGAAAAAAGCAACTTCCCGCGGGAATTTCTTGACATCAAAGATTGCCCATGAATATAGTAGCAGGTTTAGGAGCAATCCGCTCACCTTACGAATTTGGTCAGGTTTATCGGCAGTATGGACAAGAAGCGCCTGGAGAACTACAGGAAACGGCTGCTCGAACGGCAGCAGCAGCTCATCGATATCGTTTCGAAGACCGAACAGGACGGCCGGCAGGCCGATGAAGAGCCCGCCCAGGACCTCGCCGACAAGGCCAGCAATTCCTATACGAAAGAATTTCTCTTCAAGAAGAGCAGCGACGACCGCTTTATTTTGAGCCTGATCCAAGAGGCCTTGCAGCGAATGCAAGACGGGGAGTTCGGGGTATGCGTAGCATGCGGCGGCGAGATGCAGCAGAAACGCATCGAAGCCGTGCCGTGGGCGCGCCACTGCATTGAGTGCCAGGAGAAACAGGAGCAAGGACTTCTTCAGTAACCGGCGGCGGGGAGCAGAACGAACTTACTAGCATTGGATGCCGCCACAAATCGGGTCCCCTCGAATCCCTCGCGCGGGAGGGCGTCTTTAAACTTACGCTCGCCACCAATGAACCTTCCGGACAGGCGACTGGCATCCGCTGGAGCCGTGCCGTTGCGGATTCTCTGTTCACACTCCTCTTCCCCGCTTCCTGCCGAATCTGCGAACAACCGATCGAGGTCATCACAGCGGTTCCCGTGTGCCCGGACTGCCTGCGTGCCCCGCGGCCGTACGCGGGAGTCGAGTGCGCGTGGTGCGGGCGTTTTCTGGCAACGGAGGCCGGACTGCATGGAACCATGCACTGCGGAGTGTGCCGCAGGGCTATGAAGGAGGATGCCCCGGGTCGGCCCGACAGATTCGCATTCGAGCAGGCGCGCAGTTTCGGATCGTATGAGGGAACGCTGCGAGCGCTCGTCCAACGGTTCAAATACGACGGGTTCCGTCCGCTGGCGAAGCCGCTCGGGGGATTTCTCCTGCATGCAATGGAGCGACTGTCGGAGCAGGCGTTCGACCTGGCGGTTCCGGTCCCGCTCCATCGGAAACGGCAGCGGCAGCGCGGCTTCAATCAGGCGGAACTGCTCGCGGCGGAGGTAGCGCGATTGCGGAAGATTCCGCTCGGCGTGAAGGGCTGCGTGCGCGTGCGGGATACGCCGCCGCAAACGGGATTGCGCGCGGCAGAGCGAAGACGAAATGTCGCCGGCGCATTCGATGTGCCGACCCCGGAGCGAGTGCGGGGACGGCGGGTGCTTCTGATTGACGACGTGCTGACGACCGGGGCCACGGCCAGCGCCTGCGCGGAGGCCATCCGGAAATCGGGGGCGAAGGGGGTCTGGGTTGCTACGCTTGCGCGTGCGCATCATGCGCATGTTGATGTATTATTATCATGAGGAATGAGGACGCTTTCTTCTCGCGCATGGGCTCGGAGAAATCAAGCTCGGAGAAACAGAGAATGATCGGCGCTATGGAGAGGGTCGGGGTATGTTGCAATCTCCCGTTCTGGTGTTGAACGCCACTTACGAGCCGGTAAACGTGTGCGCGGCACGCCGCGCCATCATCCTGGTCTTGAATGGAGCAGCGCGGGCGGAGGAAGAAAACTGCGGCATCGTGCACTCGGCGCGCATCGAGATGCGGATTCCGTCGGTGATCCGGCTGCTCGAATACCGCCGCATCCCCCACCAGGCGCGCGCCCTCTCCCGCAAGAACATCCTGCTGCGCGACCGGAACACCTGCCAATACTGCGGCTTGGCGCTTGCCTCTTCGGAATTGACGCTCGACCACGTCCTGCCCCGGTCACTAGGGGGAAAGTCGGCGTGGGAAAACCTGGTGGCCTGCTGCCATCCCTGCAACAACCGCAAGGGCGACCGGCTGCCGGAAATCGCCGGGATGAAACTGCTGCGCACGCCCAAGCCCTTCAACCTCCATACCAGCCGCCACCTCATGCGCCTGATGGCCGTCGGCAACGGGCAGTGGAAAAAGTATCTGTTCTTCTAGAGCGTTTCTCTTGTTGCTGTAAATCGGCGGGTCTGTCGCCCCTACGGGGCTTGCTCGGATCAGCGCCTAACAATCCCACGGCTTGCGCCGTGGGCCACAGGATAGCGCCCCTACGGGGCTTCCTGCGGATGAGCTACAGCAATGAGAGAACCGCTCTAGTGATACGTCCAGTTGTAAGGGGGAAAAGTACGGAACGCAATCTTCACCTGCTGTGACGCCCAACCAAAACAACTGACAAAGATGCTGATGCCACGGGAACATTACCAACTTTATCGGGAAAATGAGAAAAAGAAAGGTGGATTTCACATAAGTGGTTCCCAACAACCTCGCTGCAAGGGGCCCTAGGCAGCACGGCGAACTTTAACTTTGACCTCCAGCCGTGAGCCGAGACGGTTGATGATGGACATGAGCCGATCGACAGTGAAACGCCCGAGGTCCGCATTGCGGATACGCGAAAAATCGGCTGCGGCAATCCCAGTGCGGCGTTGTGCCTCACGGACACTCAACCCTTCCCGATCGAGCGTCCTGATGATCTCCGCAGCCAGGATTGCTTTGAACTGTTCGATGTCCGCGGTTTGATGCCCCAAATCACGGAAGACATTCCCGCTTCCTCTCTTGACTTCGAGCCGATTCCTTTTCATTACAACATCTCCCTTAACCTCTTCAAACGATCTCTAACCAGACCCAGATCCTGTTTCGGTGTTTTGATACCGTGGGTCGACTTCTTCTGAAACGCGTGCACAACCCAAATGTCCTCCCCGAGTTGCACGGAATAAACCCCACGGAGCGCTTCCTTCCGGTACGGCAGGGCGATCTCGAACACGCCCGAACGCATTCCTTTCATCGGTTTCGCGATATCGGCTTTGCCGCCCTCGGCAGCCATCGTCAAGGCGGCAAGACAGACCGATTGGGCGTTTTCCGGAAACGCCTCAAAATCCCTCAGCGCGGCCTTCACCCATGAAACCGGCCTCGTTTTTCTGGTCATCTGCCGTGTTTATGTTGTTATATTTGACAACGCATGTCAAGAACTGCAAACGGAGAGGAAAACCTACCGCTCTGTCTCAATCCGCAGGCCGATCAGTTCCCAGATGCGCAAACGCTGTCCGGGAAAATAGGACACGGGGTGGGCGATAGGAACCTGCTCGTCCTGGCCCGCGACGACGACCGAGACGTTGCTGGTCGGGTCCTCCAGGGACCATTCCGGCAACCCGCGGCCGAGGTAGTAACTCAACTGGTAGGCCTGGTTGCGGTGGATGCGATACACGGCAACGTCCTCTGCGGGAACGCCGAGTTCGATGACGCGCTCGGCAACTGGCCGGGCCGAGGCGACGCGGTTGATGGCGGGCGAGAGGTGGGCCGTGATCGCAAGCAGGCAAACCGCCACGCCCGTGAACGCCATGAACGAGGCGAACAAGGCCTGCTTCCGCATGGCGAAATAAATAGTGAACCCCACCGAACCCGCCACAAGGAGCCATCGGGACACAGGGACCGGGCCTCGCAGGACTTGCTGCCAGGCGCCCCCGATACTCCAGTCCGCAAGCGCCTGCCGCATTCCCGTGGCAAGTGATTCGGAGAGCAGCGGAGCGAAGAGCGGCACGAGCAGCAGCAGCAGCGCGGAACATGCGATCAGCACCAACGGAACCGATTGGGGCATGCAAGAAACGGAGTCTGCGTCGAGCTGATTTTCACCGACACCCGCTTGTCTACCGCCCCTCCGGGGCTTGTTGTTTTCCTGCTTATCCAACCCAGGGCTTACGCCCTGGGCTAGAATCTTTCGCCCCTCCGGGGCTGTTGCGGATGATCTACCCCAAAGAGAGAACTGCTCCAGCCCTGTTTCCCCGACGGCGCGGGATGCTCGTTCCACGAGGATTGCGATCCAAAGCGTGACCGGAGGGAGGATCGGGAGCAGATAGCCGGGAAGCTTGTTTTCAGAAAGCGAGAAAAACACAAAAGGCATCACAACCCACCAGAAAAGAAACGCCCGCTGCTTGTCCCGAAATACGCCGCGGGCCGCGTGGACCATCTCGCCGAGGGGAAGCAGCAAGAGCGGACTCCAGGGGAAAAGGCCTCCGATGAGCACGGGAATGTAGAACCACACCGGCTGGCCGTGGCCGAGCGCGTCGGCGGAAACAAAACGCGCGAGATTATGCTGCAGAATGAATTCCTCGACAAACGGCGCGCCGTTCACCGCATAGCAGAGCGCGTACCAGGGCCCGGCGACGGCGAAGAACACCGCAAGGGCAGGCGATAGAAGCAGCGGCCGCAGCGCGGGCCAGTCGCGGACCGTCGCAACGTATCCGAGGAAAACCAATCCCGCGAGGCCCACCGCCAGCGGACCTTTTGCGAGCGTGGCGAGGCCCAGAAAGATATAGAAGCCGTACAGGCGCAGCGGTTTTCGGTCCCATACCCAGAGCGCGAGCAGCAGGAGGGCGAGATCGAGCGTCACTGTAAACAGCATGTCCATGGCCGCCGCGCGCGCGAAGCCGATCCAGCCGAGCGAGGAAGCAAGGAAGAGCGTGGCCAGCACCGCGACCGTCTCTCCGAAGCGCGCCCTCGCAAACCGGAACCAGATCAGCAGGAACACAATGGCGGCGATGGCCGAGGGCAGGCGCGCCGTCTGCTCGTTCATGCTGAAACGGAACAGTTGCGAGGCAGCCCAGTAATAGAGCGGAGGCTTCTCAAACCACGGCTCCCCGAACAGGCGCGGCGTAACGTAATCACCCGAGAGCAGCATCCCGCGCGCCACAGCCGCGTAGCGGGCTTCGTCCGGCCCGACAAACCCGATGGCGCGCAGCCCGGAAATAAACAGGATAAATGCCAGCACGGCGACCAGCAGCGGGTTTTGGATGAATCGCATGGTAAAGAACAGTGACGAGTGATCAGCGAGACGCCATCAATACGGCGTTTCGAGTGACAAGCAAGCAAAATTTTTGATGCTTGTCATGCATCCCTACGACTTGGGCCGCTCGCTTATCCCGCAGAGCGGGACGGTTCGGATTGGGCTGCAGCGGCGGCAAGGTCGCGGCTCGATAGCGCATCCAGCAGCTTCCGGTGAATCCCGCCGAAGCCTCCGTTCGACATGACGACGGCAACGTCGCCGGGCCGCAATTCGGGAGCGAGTGCTTCCACAATGGCGGCTGGATCAGCGCAAAATCGAGCCGGAACGCCTCTGGCGCAAAGACTTGCTACCAGCTTCTGCGGATCGAGCCGGTCGGTTTCCGCAAGGCGTCCCTTGCGGTGAACATCCGCAAGGACTACCTGATCGGCCAGAGCCAGGACTTCCGACAATTCTTTCTCGAAAACTTTGCGAACCAGAGTGTTGGAGCGCGGTTCCAGGATCGCCCAAATCCGCCGTCCGGGAAATCGGACGCGCGCGGCACGGAGCGTTTCGCGGATCGCCGTAGGATGGTGCGCGAAGTCGTCCACGAGCGCGATGCCGGCAGCCTCGCCGACCACTTCCATGCGCCGCCGAACTCCCTGGAATGCTTCGACCGCCGCGGCGACCTTGTCCCACGGGATTTCGTACCGGGAAGCGATGGCCACCGCCGCGAGAAGATTCAGGACGTTGTGCTCGCCGAAAAGATGGGCGCGCAGTGGGCCGAGCGTTTTTCCACGATAGCTAACCGTGAATTCTGTGGCGGTTTCCCGGGAAGCCCCCGCTAAGCGGCTCGGATTCGGGACACAACGGATGTCTCTGGCCTGCCAGTCGCCTTGTTGCAACCCGAACGTTTCCACTTGACAGAAAGCCCGCTCCAGGCACCGGCGGACGGTCTCCGCTTCCGCGTAGGCGGCGATAAAGCCGCGCCGGGGCACCAGATTCACGAGGCGCCGGAAGGCGGTCTCGACGGCGTCGAGGTCGCGATAGATGTCGGCGTGGTCGAATTCAATCGAAGTCAGGACGGCGGCGTCCGGACGGTAGTGCAGGAACTTCGCGCCCTTGTCGAAGAATGCCGTGTCGTACTCGTCGCCTTCGAGAATGAAGAAGCGGCCGGAGCCGCGGCAAAAGCTCTGCGGGAAATTGAGCGGGAGGCCGCCGATCAGAAAGCCGGGATCGAGGCCCGCCGAATGGAAGATCCAGGCCAGGATCGAGGTGACCGTTGTCTTTCCGTGCGTCCCGGCCACGACGATCGACTCACGGCCGCGCAGAAACAGCTCGCGCAAAACTTCCGGCATCGAAGCATACGGCAGCTTCGAGTCCAAGACCGCTTCGACTTCCTCATTGCCGCGCGAAAGCGCATTGCCGATGACAACCAGGTCCGGCGCGGGCATCAGGTTGCTCGCGCGAAATCCACTGGATACCGGGATGCGCAGTTGCTCGAGAAGAGTCGAAACAGGCGGGTAGATTTCCGAGTCCGAGCCGGATACGCGGTAGCCGGCCTCCTGAAGCAAGCCGGCGAGCGCGCCCATCGCCGTCCCGGCCACGCCGACCAGATGAATCCGCGCTCCGGGATTCGGCGGGATCATGCGTGGTGTCTCCCGCGAGGCTTTGTGATCGAACTGACGGCGGGTTCAAGGAGCGTCAGGGTCACCTTTTCTCCAGCGGAGAGCTGGGCTCGAACACCAATCGGCAGCGTGAGACAGCTCTGCCGGGAGTGACCGAACGGAAGCCCGAACACGATCGGAGCGTCCAGATCTTCGAGGGCTTCGAGAATGATCTCGCGCAGGCCCTCTTCGGCCGTGGTGCCGCCTCCGCAGCCGGGCATCTCCCCGAAGATGACTCCTCGCACGCCGCGGAACTTGCCGGCGCGGCGAAGCTGGAAGAGCATGCGATCGATTCGGAAGGGCTTTTCGTCAATGTCTTCGAGCAGCAGCAGGGAGCCCCGCGTGTCGATCTCCTGGGACGTTCCCAGAGTGGCCGTGAGCATCGGGATGCAGCCACCGACCAATCGTCCCTCCGCGATGCCGGTGCGGAGGCTCCACGCCGAGGACTCGATGGCAATGCTCGAAGCGAGCGATCCGAGAACCTGCTCCATGAGGGGGCGATTGTAAAAGACCTCGCCGCCGGCCAGCTCGCGCGTCACCATCGGCCCCTGGAAGGCCGTCCAACCGAGGGTCTGATGGAAAAAATGCAACAGGGTTGTGACGTCGCTGTACCCCATGATGATCTTGGGAGGCAGGCGCTTGAGGCGGTTCAAGATCGGGCGCGCCGAGAGCTGTTCGACAACGTAGTTGGCGCCGTACCCTCCGCGGGCGCACAGGACGGCGCGAATGGCGGGGTCTTCAAGATAGCCCATCAACGCTTCGGCACGCTGGGCATGCCGGCCCGCAAAGAAGCTGCGGCGCGCCAGAATCATTTCGCTCACCTGCACGCGGTAGCCGATGCCCTCGATTTCCCTCATCCCGCGCTCCAGCAGCTCGCGCTCGACGGGGCTCGCCGGGGCGATCACGCCGATAATGTCGCCTCGTCGCAGTGCGGGGGGCTTTCGAAGCCGTTTCATTCGTTGCAAGGAAAGAGTTCCCAGAATTCCGTCGGGCCGAGGCGCGACCAGCGATTCGCATCCCCTGCCAGACATTGTAGCAGGGTTCCTTCACCGCTCATGGCGTGAAATAATCTCCGCGACAGATGATCTCGGCCGGCCCGGTCAAGAAAACGCCCTCCGGCTCCGAGCGAACGGACAGCTCGCCGGCCAGCGTCCGGACCGTGACGGGGCTTGCCGCCTCCCGATTGAGGATCGCCGCCAGCGCGGCGGCACAGGACCCGGTCCCGGAGGAAAGCGTGTGCCCCACTCCGCGTTCCCAGAAGCGGACTTCCACCTCGTCTTCGGAGAGAACGTGGTAAAACTCGACGTTCGTGCGATTGGGAAAGAACGGGTGGCGCTCGATCTCGGCCCCCAGAGCTTTCCAGTCCCAGTCAAAGTCATCCACGCGCAGTGAGCAATGCGGATTGCCCATCGAAGTCACCGTAACGCTCCGCGACCCCGCCGCGAGCGGCAATGCAAAGCCGACAACCGGCTCGGGCGCCGCCGCGGCCGGCTGGAACGGAATCGAGGCGGCCCGGAATTCCGGCTTCCCCATCCCCATTTCGAACGAGAACCGGTTTGCGTCACGCGCGAGCAGCTTCAGATCCTTTACGCCGGCCCCGGTACGGATGGACAGCTTCGGCCCGGAGCGTCCGGCATCGACGAGAAACGCGGCGGCGCAGCGGGTCCCGTTGCCCGAGATTTCGGCCTCGCCGCCGTCGCTGTTGAAAATTCTCAAGTCTGCATCGGCTCCGGCGCTCCCTGGCGTCGCGAGCAGGAGCACGCCATCGGCTCCGACACCCGTGTGGCGCTCGCAGATGCATTGAACCCATTCTTCGAGTGACGGAAGCCCCGAAACAGCCTTCCGATCCACAATCAGAAAGTCGTTCCCCGCCCCGTGCGCTTTGGTAAAAGGAATGGAAGGCACTTGTCACTCGTCACTTTTCACTCGTCACTGCTTTTCATGCATCGGCCTGGGAGCGCTCAAACTCTTCGAACCAATCCGGGCGTTTCAGGACCTCACGGGGCTTGCTGCCGTCCGGCGGGCTGATGATCCCGTCCTTCTGCATGATGTCGAGCAGGCGCGCGGCGCGTCCGTAGCCGAGCCGCAAGCGGCGCTGCAGAATCGAGGTGGACGCCTTTCCCATCTCGACCACAACGCGCACCGCGTCTTCGTACGCTTCGTCCCGCTCCCCGGACCATTCCGCTTCGTCCTCGGCATCCTCCGGCGGCGGAGCCTTGAGGAAGTCCTCGACATACGACGGAGTGGCCTGTGCGCGCCAGAACTCGACCACCTGCGCTATCTCCGATTCGGTGACGAACGGCCCGTGCACGCGCACCAGGCGGCCCGAACCCGGAGGCGAATAGAGCATGTCGCCCTTGCCGAGCAGCGCTTCGGCGCCGTTCGAATCGAGAATCGTGCGCGAGTCCACTTTGGTTGCCACGCGGAAGGAAAGGCGCGCGGGGAAATTGGCTTTGATGAGGCCGGTGATCACGTCCACGCTGGGCCGCTGCGTCGCAAGAACCAGGTGAATGCCCACGGCGCGGGCCATCTGGGCAAGCCGCGTGATGGATGCCTCGACGTTACTCGAGTCCACCATCATCAGGTCGGCCAGCTCGTCAATGAAGATGACGATCAGAGGCAGCGGGGTGTGTCCTTGGGGCGCCTCAAACAGGCTCAGGCTCTCGCTGCGCTCAAACAGCCGGTTGTACTGCTCAATGTTCCGGACGCCCTTCTCGGCCAGCAGCTTGAGCCGCCGCTCCATTTCCCGGACGGCGTTGCGCAGGGCATTGGCCGCCACCTTCGGGTCCGTGATGATCGGAGTGACCAGGTGCGGGATGCCCTCGTAAAGACCCAGCTCCAGGCGCTTCGGGTCCACCAGGATCAGTTTGACCTCTTCGGGCGTCGCCTTGAACAGGATCGACAGAATGAAGCTGTTCATCGAGACGCTCTTGCCGGAGCCGGTGGAGCCGGCGATGAGCAGGTGCGGCATCGCGTTCAGCTCCGCAACCCGCATGCGTCCGTTGATCTCCTTGCCGAGTGCCAGCGTGAGCGGCGAGCGGGAGGACGCGAAGGAGTCCGATTCGAGCATCTCGCGCAGCATGATGGTTTCCCGGTTGGCATTCGGGACCTCAATGCCGACGGTGGACTTGCCCGGAATGCGCTCGATCAGGATGGATTCGGCTTCGAGCGCAAGGCAAAGGTCCTCGACCAGGTTGGTGATCCGGCTGTACTTGACGCCCGCTTCCGGCTTGAACTCAAACGTCGTGACCACCGGGCCGGGGTTGATCTGCGTGACCGATCCGCGGACGTCGAATTCCTCGCACTTGGCCGTGAGAAGCATGGCCAGGCGCTTCAAGTCATCTTCCGGGCTTCCCTGAATTGCAATCGGCGGACTCAGCAAGTTTGTGGAAGGCAGCTTGTAAGCGCCCTCCGGACGCTGCGAAAGCTTCACGCGCGTGCTGCGCGAGGATCGCACCGGCTCTTGCACGGGGATGGAAATCGGAATGGACAAATCAATACCCGCCGGCGGCATTGGTTTGTCAGCCGGCGGCATCTCCGGAACCTGGGCAAACTCCCCGCGCATCGGGTGAGGTTCGGAGACAGGGGCCGGCAGCGGCACTGCCTTCGTTCCGGCCGCCCGGCGAGCGAGTTTCCATGACTCCCATGTTTGCTGGAGCCGCCCGATCCATCCAATCCATGCAAATCGCTGCCGCAGCCACGCCGAGGCGTGTTCGAATGAAAAGGTCGTCAGCAGGTAGAGCGAGGCGATTAAAGCGATCACCAGAAAAATGGCGGTTCCCGGACCGTTCAGGCTCCCGAGAAGAACTTCCGCAAGCAAGGCCCCGCCGAATCCTCCCAGCGGGAAGAGCTCATAGAGGCGGGCCTCGTAAGGCTCCAGCGCCAAAGCGGTCATCAACGAAAAGACCAGGAGCATGGCGCCGGCAACTTTGGCCTTGGGATCTGAGAGGGCACTGCTTCGGAACCTAAGCCAGCCCATCCACGCCAGCCCCGCGGGGAACAGAAAAGCGCCCACACCAAATAACTGATAGAACAGGTCGGCCGCCAGAGCGCCCACCACCCCGGTCCAGTTACGAATCCCCCCCGTTGCGGAGGCTGTATTGATGGATGGGTCGGCCGGTGAGAAGGTGGCAAGGCTGAACACGCCAAACAGGGCCAGGGCTATCCAAAGCAAGCCGAGGAACTCGTTCCATCTCCGGTTTGCCGACGGGGTGAGCAATCGCATTCTGGTCCTCTCCGGCACTCTGCCGCCTATTCCGCAAGTATCTACAAATCAATTCATTACGAAGAATTGAGGTCGCAAAGAAGAAGGGCGCAGCTTACCTTTCACGGGTCTGCATCTTGCAGCCGTCAAGCAGTGCTTGCCAAGGATGAAAAAAACGCCAGAGCAAGTACTATTATCCCCAAGACGATCCGGTAGTAAACAAAAATCTTGAATGTACCAAACTGCAAAAACCGCAAAAACAAGGCAATACAGAGATAGCCGGTAACCGCCGAGACCACGACGCCGACCAGAAAAGCGAGTTCCTGGCCGGGTGGCAGGCCGCTCGTGGCGACACCCAGGCCTTCCTTGAGAGCCGCCCCTGCGATGATGGGGGTCGAGAGCAGGAAGGAAAACCGCGCGGCCGCATCGCGCCGAAAATCGAGAAAGAGGGCAGCCGTAATCGTGGCTCCCGACCGCGAGACGCCGGGGATCAGGGCCAAGGCTTGCGCGAAGCCGATCCAGAGTGAATCGCCAACCCCCACGGTGCCCAGATCCTTCCGAAGCCGACCCATCCGCTCTCCCAGTGCCATCGGGATGGCGAGCAGAATCAAGGCGCTGCCAATCACGGCAGGGTGGCGCAAGACGGTGGCGACCTGCTCCTGAAAAATCAATCCCGCGACGCCGCCGGGAATGGTGGCGAGCACCAGCAGCCAGAAGAGTGTCCTGGGAGGCCCGGCAGGAGAAGGGCCTGCATCCGGCCCGACGGTGTCGAAGCTCCCAAACAGGGAGTCCCGGCCGACTCCGAGCAAAAGCAAGTCCACCCAGGTCCTGAAAAAATAGATCAGAACGGCAACCAGCGTCCCTACATGGAGAGCCACGTCGAAGGTCAGTCCGGGGTCTTGGAATCCAAGGAACCAGGGGATGAGAGTGAGGTGGGCCGTGCTGCTGACGGGCAGGAACTCGGTGAGCCCTTGCGCGATTGCGAGCACGACCGCTTGCCAGAGGGGCATGGGGTGGGATCAAATCTCCAGGATTACCGGGAAGATCAACGGCTGGCGCGAGGTTTGTTTCTTGATGAAGCGCTTGAGGTCGTTGCGGATTTTTTCCTTGATGAGGCCCCAGTCGGCGCGCTCCTCGCTGCTAGAGCGTTCGAGCGTTTCGAGGATCATTTCCCGGGCCTGGGCCATGAAGCCGTCATCGCCGTCGGCGGAGACAAAGCCGCGGGCAACGATCTCGGGCTGCGATTCGACTTTTCCCGTGTGCCGGTTGATGGCGATGATGGGCAGCACGATGCCGTCCTGGGAGATGTGCTTGCGGTCGCGGATGATCATGTCCTCAACGACCTCGTCCACCGCGCCGGAATCAATGCAGACCCGGCCGACGTTGACCCGCCCGTTCTTGCGCGCGCCAGCGGCGTCAAATTCCAGCACGTCGCCGCTATCGAGTAAAAAGACCTCTTCCACCTCGCGCAAGCGTTTCCCGAGGGCGGCATGAAGGCAAAGCTGGCGGTACTCGCCATGGATCGGGATAAAGTACTTCGGGCGGGCCAGGTTGAGCATGAGCATCAGCTCTTCCTGGCTGGCGTGGCCGGAGACGTGGACCGGGGATCCGCTGCCGCCTTCGTAGACGACGTTCGCGCCGCGCCGGAAGAGGTGGTTGATCATCCGGTAAATCGCTTTTTCGTTGCCGGGAATGATGCGCGAGGAAAGCAGCACCGTATCGCCGGGCTGGATGACGGCGTGGCGGTGATCATCAATGGCGGCACGCGTCAGCGAGGACAGCGGCTCGCCCTGGGAGCCCGCAATGACGACGGCGGTGCGGTTCCGGGGATTGGACCGGATGTCCTGCGGGCGCAGCAGGCGGCCGTCGGGAATCTGCAGGTACTCGAGGCGGTGCGCGATCTCCGTGTTCCGAATCATGCTCCGCCCGACGAACGCAATCTGGCGGTTGTGCTCGATCGCAAGGTCCACCAGGAGCTGGATGCGGTGGATGGAGCTCGAAAAGCACGCCGCGTAGACGCGGTCTTCCGCGCGGGAAAAGACATCTTCGATCTTTTCGCGGACGGCGCGCTCCGAGGGCGTATAGCCGGGCCGCTCGGCGTTGGTGCTGTCCGAGAACAATGCGAGCACGCCCCGCTTGCCGTACTCGGCGACGGCGTGCAGATCAAACAGCTCGTTGTCGGTCGGCGTGGGGTCGATCTTGAAATCGCCGGTGTGCAGCACCACGCCGAGCGGCGTCGTGATGGCAAGCATCGCGGCGTTCACGATGCTGTGCGTAACGTGGATGAACTCGATCTCGAACGGCCCCACTTGCACGCGATCTTTGGGTTTGACCGTGTGCAGTTTCACCGAATCGAGCAGCGCGTGCTCGTCCAGCTTTTCCTCGACCAATGCCAGCGTGAACGGCGTGCCATACACAGGGACGTTCAATTCGGCGAGAAAGTACGGGACGGCTCCGATGTGGTCTTCGTGCCCGTGCGTCAGGATCAGCGCGCGCACCTGGTCGCGATGCTCGACCAGGTAGGAGATGTCCGGAATGACGACATCGACACCGAGCAGCTCCGCCTCCGGGAACATCATTCCGGCATCAATGACGATCAGGTCCTCGCCGTAGCGCAGGACCATCATGTTCATTCCGAACTCGCCGCAGCCCCCGAGGGGAAACGCTTCCAGCTTTGGTGTGCTCACGCAGTCAGAACCTCAGACAGGATCATAGCACAGCAAGTTTTCGCTGCGGAGAGGCAGAGGCAAGCCAAATGCAATGGACAGGAGCAACCTTAAGGATACATGGAGACTGGAAGCCCGGCGGTGTGATCCTTGCTCACCGCACGATGATGACCTCGCGGAGTTTGTCGCGGGAGAGATAGAATTTGAGGGATGAAAATTGACGGAAAAGGTTTTCGATGGCGCGGTTGTTGAAGTTGCGGCGCAGCTTGCCGGCGGTCACTGCGGTCACTTCCAGGGTGTCGCCGGCGCTGATGCGGTACTGGCAAAGGGGAACTTCCTCGCCGGGGGAGCCGGTATGGAAGAACGCCAACAGATTGCCGCCCGGCTTCAGGAAATGATACAGATTGTCGACAATCGGTTTGATGAGCGGTTCTGGGAGAAAGTCAAAAATATCCCAGCAAAGAATCCCTGTGAACTGTCCCTGGGAATAATTGAGGTTCTCGTGGAAGAACCGTTCTTCCTCCGAGAACTGGGGTTTCCCGTTTCCGTTCGGCGGAGGGGCGGGGCGGAGGGCAACGCAGAAAAGGTCTTCGGCGTAGAGCTTGAATCCCCGGCTGGTGATAAAACTGAGGTTGGACTGCGAAGCGGAGCCGAGATCGAGAATGCCGTCCCGCTCCGCCGTCTCGATGCCGCTCCAGAATTCCCGAAGCCCGTTGCTGCGGCGCAAAATCGGCGCCGTGGAATTCGCGGCGGCGGCGGATGATGCAGGGGCGTCTGCCTGTCCCAGCACCTGCCGGAGAAGGCGCCGGACGCCATCGGTAATAAGCGATTCACCGGCGGACATGGGGGATCCTTCCTTGGCTCTCCGTCCGATGGCCGGGCATCACTCGCTTGAGGGCGAGCGGACGACGAAACAGCTCGAAAGCCGCACTGCCCTGCGGCTTCGACCTAGTTTAACTTCTTCGCTTCCATCGGGCTCGCCGCATACTTATGGGTATCGGCGGCGGCAACCGGGGCGTGCGAGTCCGACTTCTTGACTTCGGGCGCCCGGCCGGGCTCGGCCGGTTTTTGGATATCCACGCTGCCCTTGATGGAAGCGCCATCCTCAATCATCACCCGGGCCGCAACCACGTCCCCGACCAGGGAGCCCGACTTGCGGATTTCCACGCGGTCCACTGCGCGGACATTGCCTTTGAGGGTGCCGTGGAGAACTACTTCCTTCGCCGTGACATTAGCCTGTACGCGGCCGTGCGGGCCGATCGTGAGGTTGTGCTCGCGGAGCTCGACGGTTCCCTCCACCTGGCCGTCAATATATAAATCCTCGCTGCCGGACAGTTCGCCTTTCACCACGACAGACTTTCCAATATGCGCCACGGCTCCTCGGGAAATCTCCTGGGGCGCGGGGTCGAATTTCCGCTCCTGCGGGCTGGTTGACACGGGGGTGACCTCCTTCACCGGGTTAAATACAGGCTGGGGCTCTTCCTTCAAGGGTTCTGGTGGTGGTACTTCTTTTTTAAAAAAGCTCATGATCCGCGCTCCTGGGGAGCCGTTTCTCTCCTTGCAGAGTTGTGAGTCCCCCCGCTGCCCGCTCCGTCACGACACATCCGGCAGAGGGCGGCAGGAAAACTGCTAGTTGCAAGCACTTGCTCGGCCAAACCGGTGATCCGCCTCACCTACAACGCAGGCCTTCGTGCGTACTATAGTACATTTGAAATCCCATTGTAAATTCAATAGTTGCAAATCATCGCCGGACTTTGTTCCATCCGGAGCACCCAACCCCTCACTTCGCCTCCGGGGAAGGTCTACCCGTCTTCCGGGAAATGTTCCCCGAGTCCGGGGCCGGCGCGGTATGGCCGCCAGCCCGAAAATCCAACTGGGACTGTGGCGGCGGCTTCGGAACGGTCGAAAGGTCTTTCAGCCGTGCCGCGGCAGCCTCCGGAGAAAGCGCGCTGAAATAAACCTCCTTGATGCTATAGGATTTGCTGCGCCTCTCCGTGATCGGGAGAATTTCGATGTGCCAATGGTAGTCGTCTTCGATGGTGGACCAATATCCGGTGAGTTCCGAGCGCACGTTCGTATTCGGAGAGGTGTGCAGCACGAGATGATAGTTGTCGGTGACCTGCTCGAGCCGCGTCAGGCACCGGCGCAAGATGCCTGCCAGCTCGAGATGCCGGCGGTGGCGCAGCAAGTCGGTTTCAAAACTGCTGTGATGGTAGCGGGGCAGAATCCACAGCTCGTAGGGCACGCGCGAAGCAAACGGGCACAGCGCCAGATACTGCCGCGAGACATCTACCACGCGGGCGCCCTCTTGCTCTTCCTGGCGGGCGATATCGCAAATCACGCAGCGTTCTTTCCGCGTGAAGTACTCCTGCGAAGCGCGCAGCTCGTACAGGATGCGCCGGGGTATGAACGCAGTGGCCGTAAGCTCGGAGTGCGGGTGACGGATCTGCTGGCCGGAGAGATCTCCCCGATTCCGAAACACCGTGATGTACTTGAACCGCTGGTCCTGCTTGAGGTCTGTGATGCGCAGGGCCCAGGACTCCAGGACCTTCGCGATCGCCGTCTCGGGCCGGGCCGGGAGGCTGCTCGAATGCTCCGGGGTTTCGATGATCAGTTCATGGGCGCCCACGGGCCGCATCTTGTCGTAGAACCCGTCTGCACGGCGGTCCGGCGCCCCTTCGATGCGGTAGAGAGGCACTGGATGCGGGTAGACCCGCACCTGCTGCTGCTGCTGCTGACCCTCCAATGGGAGAGAAAGAATCGGCGGCGGGAGCGCGGAATCATTTCCCGGACAATACGGGCAGGGCGCGTCCGCAAGTTCCAGAGACTCTCCGTCTCCGATCAATACCCAGCTCCGCGTGATTGGGTCTTTCCTGATCTCCATTCGGATCCTCCCAGACTCTCCCGGCTCCCAAGTTCCAATAGCTTCCGGCCGCATAGAAGAGACCTATTCTACACTGGGCAGCCGGAACGGCATCGCCGAACTTTCCCGCGGCGGCAACCCCGCAAAGTCCAGCGTAGGGTTCGGCCCATGCCGCGTCGTCCATACGTGTTGCTCACCCACCGGGTATGCTAGAATAGCGGCTTATTTGTTCCAGGGTCTGTTTCATTTGCAAGACCGGCAGCGCGGGGGCGCCCGAGCAGAGCACCATTTGGCGGGGGGAACAATTACGGTAAAGGCTGAACCTCCCCTGCCCGGAAGCCGATCCAACTACTTCTGCCGTGCTAATCGAAGAAATCATCTCGATCGTCGTTGGACTGGTCCTTATCGTCGTCGTTCTGGGCGTGGGGCTAGGGCTGCTCTCTATCCAGCGCCGCGTGACGCGGACACGGTATTTTCGAAAGCTCGATGCGGCTCGGCAGCGAGTCAAAGAACTTCTCGATTCAATCTATGAGAATCCCGGCACTGTAGAGGACGCGGTTCAGTCACTTCAGATTTTGCGCTCATCGGTGGAACGGCGGGCCCTGGAAGAAACGCTCTTGCGCCGCGCCCGGGATCCAGGGCACTTTCCACTCACGCGAGACATCATCAAAACACTGGGCTGGATCAAACAATGGGCGGACGAGTTGCGTGCACGTGCTCCTCGCCCCAAAGGCAGGATCGCGGAGATGCTTTTGGATCTGGGAGACGACTACCGCCGGCCGAACCTGCTCCGGCGCATCGGCCTCCGGCTGAAAGCCAACTTCGTGCGGCGGTGTAAGGCGGCGGACAAACTGGGGGAGGTTCCCTCTCCCGAGGGCGTGTGGGCTATGCTGGTCGGCACCTCGGATCCGCATCCGGAAGTCCAGGAGATCTGTCTCCGCCACCTCGGCCAGCTGGGGGATCCGGCCACCCTTCCGATTCTGATCGAAGAGCTGATTGCGGTGATCGAAGGACGAAGCTCGCAGTCCGTTCGCAACATCAAGACCTCCCTCATTCAGTTTTCCCTGGAGGACGTCGCAGCGTTCACCGAAGCGCTCCAGCACCCGAATCGCCGGGTTCGTTTCTTTGCCACCGACATCGTGCGGGAGATCGCGGACCGGCACTCCGCCAGCGCCGTGCTGGGCAAGAACGATTTCAGCCCGGAAATCTATCGCCTGTTCACGGAGAAGTTCCACCTCGATGAGTCGCCCGACGTCCGCGCCCGCGCCGCCGTGGTGATCTCCCACTTTCACGATGACGTCTCCGCCGACCTGCTCCGCAAGCTCCTGGAGGACGAGGCCTGGTTCGTGCGGATGCACGCCACCCGGGCCGCCGCCCACAAGCTGTACCTGCCGCTTGCCGGAGAGGTGGTGCAACGCTTGACTGATCCGAACTGGCTCGTGCGCGAAGCCGCCTCGAAGGCCCTGATCCAAATGGGCGACCTGGGGGCTGACTTCATCCTGGAAGCCTTCATCCACAGCCAGGATCACTATACCAATGAGCAGATCTGCGAAGAGTTGCAACGAAGCGGATTGCTGGTTACCATGCTGGATAACATCCCCTCCATGGGCGCTTCCGCCGTCCTGAGGGACAGCGCGCTCGTGGACCACACCGTGGAGGATGAACGCTACACGCTAGCCCTCCTGGTTGTGCGCAAAATGGTGGCGACTGGAAAGATTACAATGATCCTGATGCTGCTGCGCGGTCCCATCCGATCCGACATCAAGCTGCTGTTGCTCCGCGAGCTGATGGGCAGCTTTACGCCGGAATGCCTGGAGACGTTTGAGATTTGCGCCGAAACCGACCCGGATCCGAACGTTCGGACCACGGCGCTTTACGCTTTCCAGACGGCGCTCGAGAGGGCCACCGCCGCAGCGATGGCCGCTGAGCCGGCTTAAAAATAACTCCATGGAATCCCTGCGCGATCTCGTCATCTTCATCACCAACATCTTCAACAATATCATTGTGCTCTATTTCTTCCTGGCGAACGGCAGCTACACCGTCCTGATGCTGATTTCCTTCGCGCACGTCTGGCTGTATCAGATGAAGGTCGGCTACGCCGGGCTGCAGGAAGTGCGGGAATCTCCCGTGACGCCGCCGGTGAGCGTCATCGTTCCGGCCTTCAATGAAGAAGCCTCCATTATTCTCACCGTGGAATCCCTCCTGCGCATGGATTACCCTGCCACGGAAATCATTGTGGTCGACGATGGCTCTACGGATCAGACCCTGACCAAGCTGGTGGAGCATTTCCAGCTGATCCGGATGGATCTCATCTGCCGTCCGCGCCTGCCTTGCACCCCGCCCTCGGCCTTCTACCACAATCCGCACCTTCCCGCTCTCACCGTGGTGAGCAAGCCGAACGGCGGCAAGCCGGACGCCCTGAACGTCGGAATCAATGTCTCGCGCAGCCCGTACTTCTGCACAATTGACGCCGATTGCGTTCTGGAGAAGGATTCGCTGCTCCGGCTCATGTATCCCGTCATCCAGTCTCCGACCAACACGGTCATCAGCGCCGGCATCGTCCGGATTTTGAACGGCTGCGTCGTCAAGGACGGACAGGTCACCGAAATCCGCCTTCCGGAGCGCGCCATCGAGAAATTTCAGATCGTCGAATACTTGCGCAGCTTCCTGTTTGGACGCACCGGCTGGAACATGCTGCAAGCCACCTTCATCGCCTCCGGCGCGTTCTGCATCTTCCACAAGGAGACGGCTGTCGAAGCCGGCGGTTTCGGGCACGACACGGTCACGGAAGACATTGATGTCGTGGCGAACGTCCACAGGCTCATGCGCGCCAAGAAGCGCAAATATCGCACGTCGTTTACGACCGACCCCGTGTGCTGGACGATCTGCCCCCATACGAGGGAACTGCTGGGCAAGCAGCGCCGGCGCTGGCAGTTGGGCTTGATTCAAACCGTCATGAAGCACAATGACATGCTGTTCAACTATAAGTTCGGAACCCTCGGCATGTTGAGCCTGCCGTTTCAGACCTTCATCGAAGGATTCGGCTGCCTCGTGGAGTTCGGCGGCTACATCCTGATCCCGTTGAGCTTTCTGCTGGGTCTGACGCCGCTCGACCTGTTCCTCTTGTTCGTGCTGCTGGCATTCGTCTATGGGACGTTTCTGTCCGTCGGAGGGGTCCTGCTGGAGGAAATCACGTTCCGCAGGTATCCTAAGATGATGGATCTGCTCCGGCTGCTCGCGTACGCCGCGTTCGAGAATTTCGGCTACCGGCAGATGATTGTGCTCTACCGCGTCCAGGGTTTCGTGCAGTACCTGCGCGGCGAGAAGACATGGGAATTGGTGCGCCATACAGTGCGCACCGGAACGGAGGAGCCCGCCGCATGAGAGCGAACCGGATTTGGCTTACCATCGGCATCGTTTTTCTTGCTTCTGCCTTCTACGAGGGTCGCCTGAAGCCCCAGAGTCGTCCCGTCTACGAACGGGCGTTGTCCCTCTATCGCCAGGACAACTACACGCAGTCGCTCCTGGAACTGAAGACCGCGTACGAGATCGAGCCGAACTCGACAGCGATCCTGGTCCTGATGGGATGGAATGAGCTCAAGCTCGGCCAGTATGGCCAGGCGCGAGAGAATTTCAGCCGGGCTGCCCGCCTCGACCCCCAGCTCGTCGAAGCCAAACTGGGCCTGATCTATCTGGATATCCAGAGCAGCGGACGCCAGGTACGGCTCGACGAGATCCAAGAGCTGTTGGCACAGGACCCCGGCAATCGGGACTTCCAGCTCGCCGCCGCCTCGATCCTCCGGCAGATCGGAAGAAATCGCGAAGCCGCGGATCTGTTTCGCGATTTGCTGGGCCGGGGCAGCTACGGCGATGTGGCTCGTCTGAATCTCGAGCAAATGTACGGCTTGCAGAATGTCGACGAGGACATCCCCGAGGACTTTCCCGAGCGGAGCCGCCCCCCCGATCTCCAGGTGAATTTCCGGGCTGGAAGCAAGTTCTTGCAGCGCCGCAACGGCACTGCCTGGCAGGATGTCTATGTTCGGGGGATCAATTTCGGTCCCGCCCTGCCGGGGAATTTCGCTTCCGAGCCTCCCGCTTTGGTCGATGACTATCTGCCCTGGCTCGATCAGATCGCCGGCCTCGGAGCGAACGCGATTCGCATCTACACCATCCTCCCTCCCGCATTTTACCGCGCCCTGCGAATGCATAACACGAAGCCCGGCGCCCGGCAGCTCTATCTGATCCAGGAGGTCTGGCTCCCCGATGCCCCCAATCCGGAGAATCTCTTTCTCCCGAGGATTGTCGCTGAGTCGCGCCAGGAAATCAGCTATGTCATCGACCTGCTTCACGGTCAGGGCGATCTGCCCCTGCGGACCGGGCATGCCAGCGGCCTGTATGCTGTCGATGTTTCCCAGTACGTTCTCGCCGTGCTAATCGGCCGGGAGTTCGATCCTCCTCTCGTATGGGCGAATAACGAGGCCAATCCGGAAAAAACCTCTTATGCGGGCGAGTTCGTCTCCATTTCGGAAGGCAATCCTACCGAGGTCTGGCTGGCACAGTTGCTTGACTACGCCGCCTCGTACGAAACCCTGCGGTATAACCAGCAACGTCCTCTGGCAATTGTCAATTGGCTTCCGCTCGATCCCCTCTCCCATCCCACCGAGGCCGGCACGCTGCAGGTGATCCGCATCCGGCAAAGAATGGGGGACACCGGGCTCGCCACGCCGTCTCCCGGAGAGGGCGATGACCAGGTCACTGTGGATGATACCCGCTTGCGGGTCGAAACCGCTTTCCAGGCGGGAGTTTTCGCGGCCTATCACGTCTACCCCTACTACCCGAATTTCTTGTTGAATGAGCCCGCTCTGCTCCAAGCCCGCGACTCGATCGGTCCGAACAGCTTCTTTGGCTATCTGCAGGCCCTCAAAGCCCATTATGCGAATATGCCGCTGCTCATTTCAGAATACGGCGTTCCCACCAGTCTCGGAGTGTCGCATTTTCATCCCTATGGATGGAACCACGGAGGCATCACCGAGCGCCAGCAGGGAGAAATTCTGGCGCGCATGACACAAAACATACTGGATGCGGGCAGCGCTGGGGGGATCGTCTTCGAATTGCACGACGAATGGTGGAAACTCAACTGGCTCACCGTTGGCTTCGAGTTGCCCGCCGACCGTCGTCCCCTCTGGCACAACCGCCTGAACCCGGAACAGCACTTTGGACTTTGGGCCTTCGATCCGAGCCGCAGCAGCCTGTTCTCTCCGGATACGGCGGCCTGGGACAGCGTGCGGCCGCTCTATGCAAAGCCGGACTCGCCTCCTGCCGTGCCGGCCAACGACGGGGCCGATCCACAGCGAACCCTCCGCAGTCTGTCGGTGAGTTCGGATGAGGAGTTCCTCTACCTGCGCCTGCGTGTCGGCTCGCTTCCCCGCGCTGCCGACGGCACCCCCGAACTGCGGCGGGCGAATTTCCTGATCGGCATCAGTACGAGCCCCGGCCGTTTCGGCAGCCAGCTTGTTCCCGCACTCTCGCCTCTCCTGCGCGACCCGGGAGGCTTCAACTTTCTGCTGCATGTAGGCGGCGCCGGGCAAACCCGGCTGTTGACTGCTGCAAATTACAATCCCTACTCAACTTGGCCGGCCGAGGGCGCCGGCAATCGCACCGAACTGGGCATCCGGGTTCCTTGGGAGCCACCCCTCGACACCTGGTCCCCCTTTGAAGAGATCCTGGTGGAAACGAATTCTCTCTGGTTCGGCAAGGACGGCACCGCGTTTCCACCGCAACGGTACAGTCGCAGTCCGTTGCGCTACGGTCCGCTCGATCCCAACGACCCGCAGTACGATTCCTTGGCTACCTGGTCGGCGCATTTTGCGACCGATTCCCTGATTTTCCGCATCCCCTGGGGACTTCTTTTTGTCACCGATCCGTCCTCCCACTTCGTGTATACTGGGACCAGCCCCGGCGCGCAGATTCACTCGGAGGCCACCTCCGGAATCGCGCTGTTTGCGGTTTCTTTCGTTCCCCCGGCGTCGGCCCCGGATTGGGGCCTTTTCCCCTCGCTTCCTATGGCCGCCACCGATTCTCTTCCCCCGACTGATGGCCAGGGAAATTTGACCGATGTAAGAACATATGTCTGGCAGGAATGGAATTCGCTGAAGTTACCCAGCCGGATCAAATCCGGCACGGCATTGCTTCGACAGAGCTTTCTGGATTTGCAGGGGAAAGGATACTAGGAGAAAGGATATTCGTGATGCGCAGGGCGATGATTCTAACTTTTGCGGGTCTGTCCATCCTGGCAGTCGGATTCTGCGTCCCGGGCGTCTGGGGCCAGCAGGCCCCGCGGCGAGGTCTTCCCCCCCAGGAAGTCCGTCAGCTGGCCGACCGGCTCTACATGCAGGAGCGGTTCGATGACGCCCGTGACGCCTATCTGCAGATTCAGCCCCAGTTCCCCAATGATGCGGCGCTCAACCGAAACCTCGGCTGGAGCTTCTACCGCGCCCGCCGTCCGAACTTGCTCCAGGCGATTCACTATTGGTCGCTCTCCTGGATGCTCGAGGAGAACGAGGCTTTGCGCACCGAGGCCGCACGCGCCTACCTCACCCTGGGCCGGTTCGACGAAGGCACCCGGCTGCTGCTGGCCTTGGCGGAGAGCCATCCGCAGCATCCCCAGCATTGGCGCGAGCTGGCGTCGCTCGCCGAATCGGCGCAGCGATACCCGGAAGCCATCACCTGGTACAGGACCTACCTCGAGCGGCAGGCGGGGGATGTCCCCGCCCGACTGGCTCTCGCCAGACTGCTCGGCTGGACCATGCACCATACCGAAGCGGTCAGCGAGTACATGATGGTCCTCCAGACTGACCCCAGGAACGTTACGGCCCGCATCGGCGTGGCCCAGGTCCTCTCCTGGCAGGGATCGTTTGAGGAGGGTTTGCGGCGCTATGACGAGGTCTTGCGGGAACAGCCCGGAAATCTTGACGCCCAGACCGGAAAGGCCTTCGTGCTTCTGTGGACCGGCCGTTTCCCGGAAGCCAAGCCCATGTTCGAGACTCTGTCCCGCCGCCGCCCCGCGGATACGGATGTTCGCAATGCCCTCACGGAGATCGCGCGGCTCGAAACAGTCGCGGCGGCAGCGGATGCCGGGACGGCTCCTGTAGCCGCTGCCCCGCCGCCTGCTCCCCCTTCCGACCCGCTCGCCGTGCTTCGAACCCGCATTGACGACGCCTTCCGGGAAGGCAGCTCCGCGGCTGCCGTCGCGCTGCTCCAGCAGGCCTTGCAATTGGCCCCCGGCAATTTCGAATTCCGCCACCGCCTGGCTCAGGCCCATCTCCTGGGCGACGGCGTCGATGCCGCCATCAATCTCCTGCAGGACCTGCGGACCAACTACCCGAATAACTCGGATGTGCTTCGCGATCTCGCCTCCGCCCAGGTCCGCGCCGGCAGGTATTCCGAAGCGGCCGACTCTTTGGCAGCCTATCTTCAGATTCAGCCCGGCGATCAACCCGCCCGCGTCGAGATGGCTCGTCTGATGAGCTGGTCCCAGCGCTTTCCGGAAGCCAGCCGCGCCTATCAGCAGGTGTTGCAGGCCGACCCCGCCAACTTGGACGCCCAGGTAGGCGTAGCTCAGATCAATCTCTGGCAAGGCCGCTATCCCGAGGCCCTCAGCCAGTTCGATGGCGTCCTCAGCCGGCAGCCCGACCAGCGCGAAGCCCTGATCGGCAAGAGCCAGGCTTTGTTTTGGACCGGCCGCAAGGACGAAGCCTATCAGTTGATCGCAACCGTGCAGCAGAGATATCCCCAGGACCCCGACACCTCGGCGGTGCTCGATGGCTTTCGTGAGTCGGAGCGGCAGGAGTCTGTGCAGCAGGCTGCCCAGCAGGCCGCGGTTCCTCCTGACTCGAACGCCCTGATCCGCAGCTACCAGGAAATCCTCCGCAACAATCCCAAGGAGTTTGAAGCCCTCCGGATGCTCGGCCAGCTTTACGCCAACCAGGGCGATTCCGCCGAGGCTGTGAACTTCTACCGCCAGGCCTCCGCCGAACGGCCTCAGGACACGCAACTGAAGCTGACCCTCGCCCGAAACCTGAGCTGGATCCAGCAGTACGGCGAATCTATCGGCCTCTATCGGGACTTGGCGAAGCGCGAACCCAGCCCCGCCCTGCGGCTGGAAACGGCCCGCGTGCTCAGCTGGGCCGGAGAATATGCCGAATCTGTGAATATGTACCGGCAGGTCCTCGACGACGATCCCATGGACACGGAGGCGACCCTCGGCCTCGCGCGCGTGCTCAGTTGGAGCCGGAATTACGATGAATCCCTGCAAACCTACCGCCAGGTCATCGAGCAGGACCCGGCGAACCGCAATGCCAGGGTGGAGTACGCCCGCGTTACCTCCTGGAAAGGCGACTTCGATCAGGCCATTCGGCTCTACTCCGACCTGGAGACCTACTACCCGGACGACCGGGACGTGCTGCTGGGCAAGGGCCAGGTGCTGCAGTGGGCCGGACGCGCGGCCGAAGCTGAGCAGATCCTGACCCCCCTGCGGGACGCCTATCCGGATGACCGCGAAGTGCTGCTTGCAATGGCGGGAACTCATCTGGCGCTCGGACGCGGCGACCTCGCCATGCGCTCGTTGCAGGTCGCTGAGTCAAGCGCCCCGGATGATCGCGACGTCCAGCTCATGCGCAGCCTGGTGCTGCGCCAGGTCCGCCCCGTTCTGACGGTCGGTTTCAGTCCGTCGTTCGATTCCGACGACCTGCACATCCTGCCCTACACCAGCACGCTCTACTTCAGTCCGCTCCCCGGGGTGCGCAGCTACGTTCGCGGGGCCGTGATCCAGTCCTCCATCCCGTCCGGCGGTATCTTCCAGGGGCGGGAGGCGGTCTTCGGCTCGACCGCCCAGGTCGCGCCCTGGCTGATCCTCCGGGGAGAGGTCGGAGCCAACTCCAGCTCCGCCGGCGAAAGCAGCACCATCGGCAGCGGCGGCTTCACGCTGCTTCCCACCCCCAAGCTCCGCTTCGACTTCGATGCCGCCCGCCAGTTCCTCAATTACCTGCCAACCACTGTGGACCTGAACATCTCGCGCGTTCAGTTCCGCCTCGGCGGGGATTATCGCCCGGTGCGGGACCTTTTCCTGCATCTCGATTACGTCCACGGGCGGTATTCCGACACCAACCGTTTGAACGCCGCCAACTTTTCCGCGACGCGGACCTTGTTGCGGAACGAGCGCTTCACGCTCGAGGGCGGGTATGCCTACGGGATCACCACGTTTTCCGAGCAGTTGAATACCGGCTACTTTTCTCCGTCCCGGTTGCAGCGCCACGCGGCGCTCGCCAGTCTCAATGGGCAGCTGAATTCCTGGTTCGGCTACAACATGGGGGGGACGTTCGGCGGCGAGCGCATCGCCAGCGACCCCTACCGCCTCGACGGCACGCTCCGGGCCGCGGCGAATTTCACCTTTCTCGAGCGGCTGCGGTTCAGCTTCGGCTATGGCTATTTCCGGCTGGCCAGCCTCGCCCGCGCCGGGGCCTACCGCACCCATTCCGCATTTACGACGCTTGAAATTCGCTTCTGAGGAACCCCCAGCTACAGTGCGGGCCATCGAAGCAACAGCTCAGGCGTGGTCTGGTACTACTGGTTCTATCTTGTAAATTTGAGACCTTTGGTCTATAGATATACACTTTCCCCCATGGGAAAATCGTTCTGGGTCCGAGAGGGACCATTGGCCTATGTTGGAATGAAGGAGATCAGCATCATGAAGACTTTGCAACTGAGGTACGCGGGCACGGTCATGGCGCTCGTGATGGCAGCGTCCACGCTGCTCTGGTCGCGGAATACCCCCGTAAATGCGACCTGGGCAGCGAACTATTCCGGCAGCGGCGTCTTCGGCCTCACCGCCGGTGGAGCCGTCCAAAATACTGCCTATAATGACGGTGAGGGCAGCGTTCGTTGCTACTTTGGCGTGAAAGACAAGAATGTCGTCCTCTTGACGTACTCCAATCGTGCGAACCCCGACCCACGCATGCTGCACTTCGTGGCGGGCGACTACGCCTCTGCTTTCGCAGCGCTCGGCTTACCCGATGAATTCAGCGCTGAGGTGGACTTCTTTGGGATCAGCCATGGCGGACCCTACACGGACATGCAAGTAGGTGATGTTGTCCGGTTACATGCCGATTTGGAATTCCACTACAGCGATACCAATACGGTGGCTACCTATGAATTCGCCTATGGCACACTGGCAGCTATCAGGCAAGCTGACGACAATGGTCACCGCGTTTGGCTTATCACCTCTGACGAAGCGGACGTGCCGGCCGGCTCAGGTGTCTTTCCGAGCGCCACCGCAGATTTAAAGCAAGTACGCCGTAAGGGGGGAGGGATTAGCCGCACGGTCGAAATGCCGATTCGGTTCTTGGTTACCCAGTAATAGAGTGGGTGGGCGAACGCTGAGTTTCCCCTCGGCCCAGACAGCCGTATCCGAGGTCGCCCCCCTCAGGGACGCGCAAAGCCCGACCCGGCATGGAAGACGGCGGTCCCGGCGAAGTTCCGGTTCGATCCCAGCAAGCGGCGAATCTGCCGCAATCCCGTTTCCAGCCGCGCTTTCGTGGGAAACTGGTAGGTGGCCAGGACCACGTACACCCGGCCGCTTTCCGAAAACTCCGGCGCAGCGCCAACCCAATCGAACAGCCGGGCCACATCCAGGCGATTCGGGGTTCGATCATCTCCATACAGCATGAAATAGAGTTCATCGGCTGCTTGGAACAGCTCCCGCGGCGCTGCTTCCGGGAACTCTGTTCCCGCGGCTGCGTACCACCACGGGATCGCCGCTCCCAGAGGCAGGCCGTTCAGGTGCGGACGCACTTGCCGGAGCAGACTATGCAGCCCTTCGAGCAGCCCTCGCCGCTCGGCCGTGTTGCCGCTCTCCCAGGTGGTATCCGTGTGCGGCTCCACGTCCACCTTGGCCCCCGCCAACTCTCCCGGATGGCGGCCCGCAAATTCTCCCAGCAGCGCCGCCCGCCGCACCGCCTCCCGGCTGTCTCGCAGGAAGACCGGGTCCTGCAGAAACATGGCTTTCACCCGCCGCTGGGAGCCCCGTAGAAAACTCAGCACGCAGCCCAGTTGCTCCTCGCCGTCCGGACGGTCCAGAACGAATTCCGGCCCCTCCTCAATGCTCAGGATTACGGTCGGCCGCAGGGTAAGCCGCCGCAGGCGTCCAAACAACTCCAGACAGTTGTTCGCTTCGCGGAACAGGTTGTAGACGTACACGCCGTCCTCGGCCTCCTCCGCCCGGACAGCTGGAGCCGAACCGAGAGCCGCCACGAGGCAGCAGACCGGCAGGAGCAGACTTCGTCTCATCCAAGCATTCTAACCCAGCCGCCTGGCACTGTCTCGGGCTGCGCCTTGGCCTGCGCGTTCGATAGACCGTTGCGCCCATCCACACGTTTTTGCCATTGGGGGAAGATTCGGGTATACTCAACCAGGAGGAGCGGGCGCGAAGGCATAGTGGGCGCGAGCCCACTTTTTTGTTGGTGAGGAGATGGATCTGATTGGCCGCATTCGTGAGATAGCGGACCGGGTTGCCGTGTCGGAGTGTCTGGAACTGGTGGATGTTGAGCTCGTGGGGCGTGGGCGAAGCGCCGTCCTGCGAATCTTTCTGGATAAGCCGGGCGGGATTACCATCCGGGACTGCGAGCGGGTGAGCAGCCAGGTGGGGGCGATCCTGGACGTCGAGGATGTAATCCCCAACCGATATACGCTGGAGGTCTCTTCTCCGGGTCTTGACCGGCGGCTGGTGAAGCCTGCCGATTACGAGCGCTTTGCGGGGAACCGGATCAAACTGGTGCTGAAAACGCCCCTGTCGGGACGGCGGCGGTTCCATGGCATGCTTCGGGGAATCCGCGATGGCAGGGTTCAACTGGAGGAAGAGAACGGCGAGACGATTGGATTCGAACACGGCGATATAGAGAAAGCGAACCTGGTGATTGAATGGTAGAACGGCGCGCGGCGGCATGAGCCGCCGGTGCCATGCGCGGGTAGGAAAGAAGGGCGCGCGAAAGGTAAAGGATGTCGAGTCTGCTGCTACAAATCGTGGACCAGATGAGCCGGGAAAAGGGCATCGAACCCCAGATTATCGTCAGCGCTATAGAAGACGCCCTGCTGGTGGCAGCTCGGAAGTATTACAAGACAACCGAGGAACTGCGCTCGGAGCTGAATAAGGAAACCGGCCAGGTCGAAATCTACGCGCTCAAAAAGGTCGTCGAAGAGGTCGCCAATCCGCAGCGTGAGATCAGCCTGAGCGATGCGCGGCAGTTGGATCCGAAGTCCGAGCTGGAACAGGAAGTGCGTATCCAAAAGCCTACCGAAGTGCTGGGGCGAATCGCGGCCCAGACCGCCAAGCAGGTGATTTTCCAGAAGGTCCGGGAGGCGGAGCGAGAGAACGTTTACAACGAATACAGCGGGCGCATCGGAGAGATGGTCAACTGTATCGTCAAGCGGATGGAAGGGCCGGATCTAATCGTCGAGCTGGGGAAGACGGAAGGACGCCTGCCGAGGAGGGAGCAGTCCAAGCTCGAAATGTTCCAGGTGGGAGACCGCATCCGGGTCGTCATTATCCAGGTGGAAAAATCCGCCAAAGGACCTCAGGTGATCGTTTCGCGGGCTGCCCCCGGACTGGTGGCGCGGCTGTTCGAAATGGAGGTTCCGGAAATCTATGACGGCACGGTGGTGATCCGCGCGACGGCGCGAGAAGCCGGCGAACGCTCGAAGATTGCCGTTTTTTCCAAGGACCGGGAAGTGGACTGCGTGGGAGCTTGCGTCGGGATGAAGGGAATGCGGGTGCAATCCATCATCCGCGAATTGCGGGGCGAGAAGATCGACATTATTGAATACAATGAGGAGCCCTCCTCGTTCGCAGCCAACGCGCTCAGTCCTGCCAAGATCAACCGAGTCGGGATTCTGGACGCCGCCTCGAAGCATCTGGAAGTCATCGTGGACGACACGCAGCTTTCCCTGGCGATCGGGAAAAAGGGACAGAACGTCCGCCTGGCGTCGAAACTGCTGGGATGGCGGATCGACATCAAGAGCGAAGAGGAAAAACGCCAGGAAGTCGAATCGCAGATGGAGCAATTGGTGGCGTCCGGGACTTCGATTTCGGAAGTCGCCGGAATCGGCGAGAAAACGATTGAGAAGCTCGGCGAGCGGGGAATTACCACCGTGGAACGGCTCGGCGAGATGACGCCGGAGGGCTTGCAGGAGATTCCGGGAATCGGCCCCAAAATGGTGGAAAAAATCCGCCTGGCCGTGAATAATTACTACATGCAATTTGAGGAAGGACCTGCCGTCGAGGGGGCAGCGGAGCTTCCGAGGGAGAGCGTGGCGCCGACCGCGGAACTGGAAAGCGCCGAAGAACCCCCCGCGACCCCGGAGGAAACGGCCCCCGCGGAGCCGGAGGGTGAGCCTGCGGTTTCCTCTCCCGAGGAGGAGGAGCCCGCCCCGTAAAATCTCCCGGGGCTGGCTGCGGGATTCGAGGAGCTTCGACCTGGAAAGGCACGATGCGAATTAACGAACTGGCGAGAGAACTCGAGGTGAAGGCCAAGGCGATCCTGGATTACCTCGCCGAAATCGGCATCGACGATAAGAAATCGCACTCCAGCGCCATTGATGAGGAGTTGGCGGATAAGGTCAAAGCGCACTTCCAGGAAGTAGAAGCGGAGGAGCCGTCCGTGTCTGCATTGGAGACTGAGGCGGCAGAAGCCGCTCCCAGCGAAGCGGAGACGGCGCCGGCCGCGACGGCTGCCTCCGCCATGGAAGGGGAGGCGAAGGCCTCGTCTGTTCGGACAACCGAAGCAGGCCGGGCGCCCGCACCGGGAGTCGGCGCGCGCAAAGGGCAGCCGGGGGAAGCTCCCCCGCCGTCACGGCGTTCTGTGCTGCGGCCCCCCATCCGGACGCACGGGGAACCGCAGGTCGTTCCGCAGCCCCGGGGACGCCCGATCCTCGATCCCAAGGCGCCCGCCCCCCCGAGCCGTGTGAGTCCGCCGGTTCCTCCCTCCGATCAGCCCAGAGCTCACGCGCCGATGGCCGCGCCTGGAAGAGCAGCGCCAGCCGGAGCGCCGCCCAGGCCCGCCGGCAGAGTGCCGTCACGGCCCGGAAGGCCGCCTCTTGGGCCTGCGAAACCCGGCGAGCCGATTTATCGAAGACCGCCCGGCCGGCCGGGAAGATCTCCGGGAGCGCCAGGGACAGGGCCCGGAATCACTCCCCCGGAACAGGTTCGGAGAGGACCTCACCCCGTTCGCGGCAGAGCGCATCCGGGAGCCGCGCGGACCGACCGCGACCGGCGGGTGGATGATGCCCGGGAACGGGCGTTGCGTGCGACCCAGCCGGCCAGGCCCGCTCCACAGCCGATCCGGGTGGACGTGGAAATCACCGTGACGGAAGGCGTCACGGTGAAGGATTTGTCGGAGAGGCTGGGCGTAAAAGCACGGGACTTGATCCGCCGATTGCTCGACATGGGCGTGCTGGCCACAATCAACCAGAATCTGGACCCGGACTTGGCGGAGCAGGTGGCCCAGAGCTTCGGAGCGAGGACGCGCGTTGTCAGCTTTGAAGAAGAGGCCGTCGAGGAAGTCGACACCTCGGAAGCACCGGAAAAGCGGGTTCCACGCGCCCCGGTTGTGACCGTAATGGGTCACGTCGACCACGGCAAGACCTCCTTGCTCGACGCGATTCGGAAAACCAACGTCACAGGGCAGGAGGCGGGGGGAATTACGCAGCACATCGGCGCGTACGCCGTAACGGCGAACTCGCGCCAGATCGTGTTTCTCGACACGCCGGGCCATGAGGCCTTCACGCGCATGCGCGCGCGCGGCACGAAGGTGACCGACGTCGTGATCCTGGTCGTGGCCGCCGACGACGGTGTCATGCCACAGACCATCGAGGCGATTGACCACGCGCGCGCGGCTAAGGTGCCGATTCTGGTGGCGATCAACAAGGTGGACAAGCCGGACGCTTTGCCCGAGCGCGTGAAGAAACAGCTCTCCGACCGCGGGCTCGTGGCCGAGGATTGGGGCGGCGACGTCGTCATGGTGGAGGTCTCCGCCAAGCAGGGCACCAACCTGCAACTGCTGCTGGAAATGATTTTGCTGGTGGCGGATCTCCAGGACCTGAAGGCCAATCCGGACCGTGCCGCGAACGGGACCGTCCTCGAAGCCAAACTCGACAAGGGCCGCGGCCCCGTGTGCACCGTGCTGGTGCAAAACGGAACGCTGCGCGTGGGGGACTCGTTTCTGGTGGGAGCGGTTTTTGGAAAGGTGCGGGCCATGCTGGACGACCACGGCCGCCCAGTCGCCTCCGCCCCTCCTTCCACGCCCGTGGAGGTTCTGGGATTGCAGTCCCTTCCCCAGGCCGGCGACGCCTTCCAGGTGGTCCCCGACCCGACCAAGGCGAAGCAGATTGCGCTCTATCGCGAATCGAAGCTCCGCGAGCAAAGTCTGTCCAAGTCCTCCCGCCTGACCCTGGAGCATCTCCACGATCAGATGAAAACAGGGGCGATCAAGGAACTGCCCCTGGTGCTGAAAGCGGACGTGCAGGGTTCGGTCGAAGTGCTGGCGGAGTCTCTGACCAAGCTCGGCGATGAGCGGGTCAAGACGAAGGTGATTCACGCCGGTGTCGGGGCGATTACGATTTCCGACGTGCTGCTCGCCTCGGCCTCGAATTCCATTATCATCGGGTTCAACGTGCGGCCGGAGAGAAAAGCCACGGAGTTGGCCCAGCAGGAAGATGTGGAGATCCGGCTGCACACGGTCATTTACGAAGTAATCGATGAGATGAAGAAGGCCATGCTGGGCCTGCTGGAGCCTACGTTCCGCGAAACGGTGGTCGGGAAAGCCGCAGTCCTCCAGACCTTCCGGGTGGCCAAGGTCGGAACCGTCGCCGGCACCATGGTCTCCGACGGGCGTCTTGCCAAAGGCTCCTCGGTCCGTCTCCTGCGGGACAACGTCGTGATCTACACCGGAAAGATCGGGACTCTGCGGCGGTTCAAGGACGACGTATCCGAGGTGCGCTCCGGCCTGGAATGCGGCGTCACGCTGGAGAACTATAATGACGTCAAGGCGGGCGACGTCATTGAAGCCTTTGTCACGGAACGAATCGCTACCGCGGCGCTCGCCTAATCGAACCCGCTCCCATCAGTCTGCAACCATGCCAATCGGCGTGCTGACCCTGGAACTCTACATCCCGCACGCGCATTCCCTGAAGGAAAAGCGGATGGTGGTGCGGCGCCTGAAGGAGCGCCTGCGCGCCCGGTTCAACGTGGCAGTGGCTGAGCTCGACCACCAGGACTTGTGGCAGCGCAGCCTCCTCGGCGTGGTTTCGATTTCCGGCGATCCGAAGGCGCTCGAGACGCTTCTGGAAGCGGTCCAGCGCGAATCCGAAAGGCTATTGGGAGACGACTTGGTCGGATTGCAGCTCGATTGTTTTTAACGCCTCGAACGAGGGGCTCCCGCTGTCTTTTTTCTTTTCAGCAAACCCGGGAAGCCCGGCCCCATGGGATTGATGGATTGATGGAATCTAATGAATTGTTGCATGCACGACGGAGCGGGCGGAACTGTCATGCGAAACAACACGCACCGAGTTGAGCGGCTGGCTGACCTGATCCGGCAGGAGCTCGGGGAGTTGATCGAGTACGAAATCAAGGACCCGCGCGTGGGTCTTGTGGCGGTCACCGCCGTTCTGGTGGCCGAGAAGCTGCGCCGGGTGCGTGTGTTGGTGCGTGTTCCTGGCGATGAAAGCGAACAGCACACGAGCCTCCAACGGCTCGCGGCAGCCCAGAGCTTTCTGCGATACCAACTGGCGCAGCGCCTGGGTTTGCGGCATACCCCGGAGATCTCCTTGCATCTGGACAAGACTCCCGGCGGCGAGCCGCCTCCGGCCTCATGAACTGGAGCAACGATGCAGGGGGCCCTGGTCCTTGACAAACAGAAGGGGATTACTTCGCACGACGCCGTTGTCGCCGTGCGCCGGCTGCTTTCGGAGCCTCGGATCGGCCACCTGGGAACCCTGGATCCATTTGCCAGCGGGGTTCTCGTTCTCCTCCTGGGACGCGCCACGCGGCTCGCCCGTTTCTACCAGCATCGCGACAAGTCCTACTCCGGAACGATCCGGTTTGGACTTTCCACATCGACCTATGACCTGGAAGGGGAAGCCACCTCCCCGGATTGTTCGCCTGTTCTTTCCGAGCCGGAGCTGCGGACCGTGTTCCGCGAGTTTCTGGGAAAACGCCTCCAGGAGCCCCCGGCGTATTCCGCGAAAAAAGTCGCCGGCGTCCCGGCGTATCGTTTGGCGAGAAAGGGCCGGGCCGTTTCTCTGGAGGCAACCACGGTTGTGATTCACGAGCTCGAGCTGGTTGCGGTCGAAGGTCCCTGCGTCCGGTTCCGGACGCGAGTCTCCGCGGGAACCTACATTCGCTCCCTGGCCCATGAGCTCGGGCAGCGCTTGCGAGTGGGAGGACACTTGACCGAGCTGCGCCGAACGGCCGTCGGAGAGTTCGAAGAGGCGTCGGCCATGTCTCTGGCCTCTTTGGCGGACGCAATCCGTGAGGGGACGCCTCCCGTGATCCCCCCGGAGCGCCTGTTGCCTGATTTGCCGAAAGTTGCGCTCCCGGGGGAGCAGGCGGCACAGACTTTGCATGGAAGAGACGTGTCAATTCCGTGTGATGGGGACCGAGTGAAGCTCTTCGATCAGGAGGGCCGCCTGATCGCGGTTGCGGAGCGGGCGGGAGGGAGCTTGTTTCATCCTTCCGTAGTCCTGCGCGGCCCCGACCAGTTCGCTGTTGCCGACCCGGATTCCGGTTCCTGACTTGATGCAATGCGCTCGCTTTCATTGACAATACATTTCCCGCTCATTAGGATTGGTTTCTGAATCCGGCACAGAAAGGACGCGGAAGTTGATCACTGCCAGCGAATTTTCCCTTCTCCACAGAGTATTTAGCGGCATCGTGGAGGAGGAATTGGGACATCCGATCCCGCTTCCGCAGGGAGTGCGGGAAGCAACCGGCGGGGGGAACCCCTCGCCCGATCAGCCCGCCCCCGAATCCTGCGCCCACTGGCTGGCACTGCTTGACCTGGCCATCAGTCCGCATAAGCTGCGCGGTTACGTCGCGGCAGAGGATCCCGAGGAGCCCGCTCTGCTGGCGCTCGTCCGGTTCCTGGTCTTCAAGAAATCTCATTCGGAGGTCGACCGCGATAAGGTGGATTGGCTGCTCACTCATTTATTCAAGAAGCGGGAGGAGCGCAGGGGATCGCCAACCGGCTGGCCCAGAAAGGAAATTCAGGAGATCCTTGCGGGAGTCGAGTTCCCACCGCTGGGCCGGGAAGCGGAGGACCAGTTGATGGATGTCCCGGCGCTTCTGGACGAGATCAAGTACTTCAGGAGTTTTCATCAGATCACAGACTCCCGCGCGGTGGAGCGCGGGCGGAGCATGAAGAGTCAGTTCGGGGAGGAATTTTTCCATCCCGATGTACTGGCCGCGATCGTGAACTACAATCTTCTGCTCGGCAAGAAATTCTACGGTTTGATCCAGGAAGTTTCAGAGAAAGTTCACGAGTTTGCCAAATCGGGACAGGGGGAAGTCGCCCCGGTCACAAAAGAACTGCTGCAAGGCGATTATCGGTCGAGCGTGAATGCCTTCCACGACCTGGGGGAGCTCGACCGAAAGGAACCCTCTCCCGCCTCCCCTGCCTCTCCGACCTCCGCGCCTGCGGAACCTGCCGCACCGCAATCGCTGGATTCGCAGTTGCGACAACTCGGCGTCGACCCGGAGAAGGAATCCCTGCATTTGCGCAACCGCATTCAGGAGCTTTCCATGCGGTTCCGGTCCAACCTTCAGACGGCGACGGTGCCGAATTCTGTCACGCCGGTGCACCTCCAGGAATGGGAAGCCGGAGCTTTTCGCTCCAAATATCCGGAAGCTGAGGAGACGTTCCGGGCGCGGTTTGCCAGGGACATTTGCCAGGCGATTGCCATCATTTCGCGAATTTATGAGGAAGTACCATTATATCTTGAGAAGAAGGGTACTGAATTCCATTGGAAGAAGCACTATGACGCGCTTGTGTATCTTCTGTACGAAGGACGCCAGCACAAAGAGTCGCTGCTGAAGCTCGCGGAAAGCAGCCGAAAGCGGGGCTTGCACGAAAAAGCGAAGCAGTTGCAGGTCACCGCGGAAAATCTGGAAGCTTCTGTGGAAAAGGCGGCGGGGGTCTTTTAATCATTGCCGCTCCTGGTTAACAAAACCACCCAGGCATAAAGGGAGTGGCGGCGGCCATATTCATAACTGAAGCTCTCCCCTACGGCCTCGACGATCTCTCAACCGAGGAAGTGACGCAGTGGTAACCTTTTCAGAATTTCGTTTGATTCATTCGCTTTTCCTGGCTGTCCTCGGGCAGCAGTTCGACCGGCCCGTTCCGATCCCCGATGCCGTGCAAAAGATCCTGGAGACGACCGACTCTGAGGCGGAGCTGCAGCCGCTTACGGAAACGGCTGTCGCGTGGCTTGACTTGATTGGCGCGGCGATCAGTCCGTTCCGCCTCCGGCAGTATGGGCAGGAGAACGGGCTCGACCAGGAGTCCGCGCGGGCCTTGCTGCGATTCTGGGCTTCCCGCAGAAAACGGTCCATGGAGGAATTGGACAAAGTGGACTGGCTCGTCACCAAATTTTTCCGCGTCCGTGAGGAGGAGAAAAATGAGCCGGTCGGCTGGGTCAAGGGGCAGCTCCAAGGATTGCTGAAAGGAATTCCCTTCCCGAAGCTCGGCAGCGACGCGCAGAGTTTCCTGGGGGAACTGCCGCCGATGCTCGACGATGTGAGATACCTGGGCGCATTCAGCCAGATCGCCGACTCCCGCATCCCGGAGCGAGGCCGCGAGCTCAAAGCGCAGATCAGCGAAGACTTCTGCAACCCCCTGGCCTTGGCCGCCATCATCAACTACAACCTGGTGCTCGGCAACAAGTTCGAGGAACTGCTGGACCGGGCGATCCTCCAGGCGCGCGAGACCGCCCCGGCCAACACGGTTCACGATCTCCAGGAAGCTCTCCAGAACGACTACCGCTCCAACGGGGGCGCAATTCACCAGTTGGCGGACCTGACCCGCAAGGAAGTGCCTGCAAAGGCGGATGGTCCGGTCGCCGCCGGCTCGGACCCTTTGCTCGACCAGCAGCTCGAACGCCTCGGGATTGACCGCACCCGGGAATTGTCCAAGTTGCGAAGCCGCATCCGGGAGCTGGCCAAGAAGATGATGGAGGACGCCCACGTCCGCTCCATCCGCATTTGCGGCAGCCCGCTGTCTCTCGACGCATGGGAGGCCGACTCGCTCCGAGCCCTCACGGCGAAGCGCGAGGAGAACTTGCAGGGAGCCTTCGCCCGCAACGTCTCGCGTGCGATCGCCTTTCTGGTTCGCATTTACGAGGAGCTCTACGCGTACGAAACCAAGAAGGGAGCCGGCAACGTCGAGTGGATGAAACATCACGCGGCGTTGTTCTATCTGCTCTATGAAGGCCGCCAGCACCAGGCCTTATTGCAGCAGCTTGCCCTGCTCCACCGCAAGGGCGGCTTCCCCGAACTCGCCCAGCAACTGGTGTCGACGGCCGATAAGCTCGAGGCCAATCTCACCCGCCTGAAGGATTTGTTCTGACCGGCCATGATGTTTTCGTCCAGACGATGTTTTCGTCCAGACGATTTCGTCCAGACGATTGACCGATTCCTCCCGACCCGGTAGAATGAGTCTCTAGGAGAAAGACTCCGTTCATGACTGTTCCCGCTTTCCCCGAAGCGCTTACCTTTGACGACGTTCTCCTGCTCCCGGGCCGCTCCGACGTGCTCCCGACCGCCGTGGACACGCGCACGCTCCTCTCCCGCAACATCCACTTGAATATTCCCATCGTGAGCGCCGCGATGGATTCCGTGACGGAGTCCCGCATGGCGATTGCGATCGCCCAGCAGGGCGGGATCGGATTCATCCACCGCAACATGCCGATCGACCAGCAGGTCCTGGAAGTGGACCGGGTGAAGCGGAGCGAGAGCGGCATGATCGTGGACCCGGTCACGATGGCGCCCGAGAACAGAATCTCCGAAGCTCTGGAGGTCATGCAGCGCTACAGGATCTCCGGCGTGCCGATCACCAGGGATGGAAAACTGGTCGGAATCCTGACCAACCGCGACTTGCGCTTCGAAACCCGCTTCGACCTGCCCATTGAAGATGTCATGACCCGTGAAAACCTGATCACGGCTTCCGTGGGAACGACGCTCGATGAGGCCGAGGAGCTCCTCCAGAAGCATCGTGTGGAAAAACTGTTGGTCGTGGACAGCGAGAACAACCTCCGCGGGCTGATTACCGTCAAGGACATCAAGAAGAAGCGCCAGTACCCGCTGGCAACCAAGGACGAGAAGGGCCGTCTGCGCGCGGGCGCTGCCGTGGGCGCTACGGGTGACTTCCTGGAGCGCGCGCAAGCCTTGGCGGCCGCCAAAGTGGACGTGCTGGCGGTGGATACGGCCCACGGGCACGCCACGCGGGTTATGGAGGCCGTGAAAGCTTTGCGGCGCGCCCTGCCGCAGCTTGACCTGGTTGCGGGCAACGTGGCGACCTTTGAAGGCGCCTGCGACCTCGCAAAGCTCGACGTCGACGCCATCAAGGTGGGAATCGGACCCGGTTCCATCTGCACCACCCGCGTGGTCACCGGCGCCGGGGTTCCCCAGATCACAGCCGTCATCGAATGCCGGCGTGCCGCCCGGGATGCCGGGATTCCACTGATTGCCGACGGCGGGATCAAGTTTTCGGGCGACGTCACCAAAGCCCTGGCTGCCGGGGCGAGCGCCGTCATGTTGGGAAACTTGCTGGCAGGTTGCGAGGAAAGCCCCGGAGAATTCGTGCTCTACCAGGGAAGGACCTTCAAGACCTATCGTGGAATGGGTTCGCTCGGCGTCATGGAATCCAGCGCCAGCGCCAGCGACCGCTACGGCCAGGAAGCCCAAACCCAGCGGGATAAGCTGACCCCGGAAGGCATCGAAGGAAGGGTCCCCTATAAGGGCCCTCTGGAAGCAATGGTGGCGCAACTGGTGGGCGGCCTGAAGTCAGGCATGGGATACTGCGGCAGCCCGAATCTCGAGGAATTGCAGCAGCGGGCCCGCTTCGTCCGCGTGACCTCCGCCGGCCTGCGGGAAAGCCACGTCCACGACGTCATCATCACCAGGGAAGCCCCGAATTACCGCCTGGAATAGACCGCCCACCCGGTGAGAACTATTTCATTTTCAGGATTGGTGTATCCGGAAACCGCTGCTGCGGCATTTCTCCAATCCCCCGGCTGTCATCCCGAGGACGAAACGAGATATTGATCTCGTTTCGGCGACGAGGGACCTGCACTTGTAGTTTTGGGGATTGCCGTACACCTGTTCCGGGCCACACCATCCCTGAAAACGCTCTAATTTAGAGCGGTTCTCTCATTGCTGTAGCTCATCCGCAGGAAGCCCCGTAGGGGCGCTATCCTGTGGCCCACGGCGCAAGCCGTGGGATTCCTGGGCGCTGATCCGAGCAAGCCCCGTAGGGGCGACAG